>Ga0247730_1000045_pt1 | contig 138833 bp, 135 predicted proteins | sample UWRJL073202C2_FD_180959 | JGI IMG/M metagenome (GOLD analysis project Ga0247730, IMG submission 180959) | Plant litter microbial communities from Arlington Agricultural Research Station in Wisconsin, United States - UWRJ-L073-202C-2 | ecosystem: Environmental > Terrestrial > Plant litter >... | reverse complement strand
CCGGCGACCGGCGTCTCGTCGACCTGCTGACCCTGCCTGACACCACCCGGACGCTCTCGAAACCGCTCGACTTCGACAGCTCCCGACCGTCACCGGTCGTGCAGATGGCCGTCTCCGGCAGCTCGGTCGCCGCTGTCCGGCGCAAGGCGCTGCCCCGCGAGATCGAGCTGTCCGTGGGTCAGATCGAGGAGGTGCAGACCTTCTGGACCGACGCCGCCGTCATCGAGCTGGCGCAGAAGTACGCCGCGCAGAGCCTCGTCGACGTCACGCTCAAGAAGGCCCGCGAGCAGCGCTTCAAGCGATGGTCGACGTTGGCAAAGGAGTACCGCGCCTGGCGGACGTCGTCCGCTTGGGAGGCCGGCATCGACCACCCCGTCGAGGCGGCCGTCGGTCGACTGCTGCGTGAGGAGCTCGGCACCGAGCGCCTGCTCGTCCAGGTCGATCGCGAGCTGTCGGACCACGACGCCGTGTCGGTACGCCACGCGGCTTGGGTGCTGAGCCTCGTCGTGGGTGTCTTCGGCATCCCGCCGTTCATCGACGCGGTGGCGAACCTGATCGCCCGGTTCGGTTGACGCACGTGCTCGACACCGTGAAGGTGGCCGGCGCGCTCTGGCTCACGTGACCACTCCGTCGTCCCCCAAGGAGTCGATCATGCTCCGCAGGATCGTGAACGCACCCGACCGCTCGGCCTCGCTCATGCCGCTCAGCATCCTGACCTCGACCGACCGGACGGCGGCGCTCGCCTTCGCGAGGCTCCGCCGCCCGCTCGGCGTGAGGCGCGTGGGGAGGACCTTCCCGACAGGGGCCTCTGCCGGCCTGGTCACGTAGCCGTCCCGTTCGAGGGTATGGAGCAGCACGTTCATCGACTGCCTCGTCACGAACGCTCCCCGTGCCAGGTCGGAGCTGGACGAGCCGGGCCGTTGGGCGAGCAGCTCGAGGCAGGAGTAGTGCGTGATGGTCATCCCGAGCGGTCGCAGCTCGGTCTCCATGGCCTGGCGGAGGGCGGTCGCTGCCTGCTTCAGCAGGTACCCCAGCGATGTCTCCAGATCGATGCCGTCACCCGGTCGGTTCATGTCAGTAGTCTGACATAGAGTGTTCGGTGTCAGAAGACTGACACGAACAGAAGGAGCACACCATGCCCGCAACAGGACCCGACTTCATCTCCCTCCAGGCCCGCGACCTCGACGCGTCGCAGGCGTTCTACGAGCAGTACCTCGGTCTCGTGCGGTCCCAGGCCGGCCCGCCGCACGCCGTCGTCTTCGAGACTAAGCCGATCGCGTTCGCCCTTCGCGACATCGTCCCCGGCACCGATCTCGACTCGGTGGCCCAGCCCGGCATCGGCGCCGCGATCTGGCTCCATGCCACCGACGTCCAGGACATCCACGACGCCCTCGCCGCGGACGGTCACACGATCGTGGCCGACCCGATCGACGGGCCGTTCGGCCGGACGTTCACGTTCGCCGACCCCGACGGCTACCACGTGACTCTCCACGACCGCGCCTGATCGAAGGGGTGTCGGCGGTAACGTTCCGGACGTGCCAACTCTCGAAGCCGTCCTGGCCTTTGCCGCCGCCTCGGCGATCCTGATCGCCATCCCGGGGCCGAGCGTCCTGTTCGTCATCGGACGCTCGTTGTCGCTCGGACGTCGCGGCGGGCTGATGAGCGTCCTGGGCAACGAGCTCGGCGCCCTCCCGCTCGTGGCCGCGGTCGCGTTCGGCGTGGGATCGGTCGTCGCGGAGTCGATCGTCCTGTTCACCGCCGTGAAGGTGCTCGGCGGCGCGTACCTCGTGTATCTCGGCGTGCAGGCGATCCGGCACCGCTCGGAGGGCGTCGACGACGCGGCGGACGGCGCCGGCGTCGCTCCGTCGTCGTGGAGCGTCCTGCGCCAAGGATTCATCGTCGGGGTGACCAACCCGAAGACGATCGTGTTCTTCGTCGCTGCCCTGCCGCAGTTCGTCGACTTCCGCGCCGGCTACGTGCCCGTGCAGATGATGGTGCTCGGCCTGGCCTTCACGCTCGTGGCGTTGACGTTCGACAGCGTCTGGGCGCTGCTCGCCGGCACCGCCCGCGAGTGGTTCGCACGGTCACCGCGGCGTCTGGCCACCGTCCGTGGGGCTGGCGGCGGCATGATGATCGGCCTCGGCACGAGCCTCGTCGTCACCGGCAACAAGGCATGAGCGCGACGCCCGGTCCGGGCCGCACGCGGCAGGGCGCGATCTACAGCGCCGGCGTGCTCGGCACCAAGCCGGCCGTGCCCGTGTCGTTCGCCGACCTCGAGCGTGCGGCGAAGAGGGCCGCGTCGCCCAAGGGGTGGGCGTACGTCGCCGGAGGCGCCGGTGAGGGACGGACGATGCGCAACAATCGCGCAGCGTTCGACCGGTGGGCCATCGTGCCGCGGATGGCGCACGGGGGAGCGACGCGTGATCTGTCCATCGACCTGCTCGGGACGCGTCTGAGCTCGCCGCTGCTGCTCGCCCCCGTCGGCGCCGGACAGCTCATCGACCCGGACGCCGACCTGCACACCGCCAGGGCCGCCGCGTCCACCGGCGTCCCCTACGTCTTCACGAACCAGGGCGGCACCCCGATGGAGGACGCCGCTGCCGAGATGGGCGGCACGCCGCACTGGGTGCAGCTCTACTGGAGCACCGACGAGGCGCTGGTCGACAGCCTCATCGGGCGCGCGGAGGCGTCAGGTGCCAAGGCCCTGGTCGTCACCCTCGACACCACGACCCTCGGCTGGCGACCGCAGGACCTGACCCTCGGCTCCCTGCCGTTCGCGCAAGGACTCGGCATCGGCCAGTACACGTCCGATCCGCGCTTCCGCGAGATCGTCGCGGAGCGGGTGGCCGCCGCGCGCGGCGCGGCGTCCGACGTCAAGGTCACGTGGCAGGCGATCGCGTCGCTCATCTCGATCACGCGGAACCACCCGGGCAGCTTCTGGACCAACCTGCGCTCGCCGGTGCCGCGCGCGTCCGTCGAGACGTTCCTCGACATCTACTCCAACCCCGGCCTGAGCTGGGATCACATCGCGACCCTGCGCGACCGCACGAGCCTGCCGGTCGTGCTCAAGGGCATCCTGCACCCGGACGACGCGCGTCGCGCTCTCGAGCTCGGGGTGGACGCGATCGTCGTCTCGAACCACGGCGGACGCCAGGTCGACAGCTCCATCGCGTCGCTCGACGCCCTCATCGCCGTCCGGGACGCCGTCGGGTCGGAGCCGACGATCCTGCTCGACAGCGGCATCCGCACCGGCGCGGACGTCTTCACCGCCCTCGCCCACGGCGCCGACGCATGCCTGCTCGGACGTCCGTACATGTACGGGATGGCGATCGCCGGCCAGCAGGGCGTCGAGGAGGTCATCGCCAACGTCGTCGCCGAGCTCGACCTGACCATGGCGCTGACGGGTGCCACTGACGCCACGGCGATCTCGCGGGACCTCGTCGTGCCGAACCCGTCGTGGACGGGCGAGCGTTGATCGCTCAGAACCAGGCGTCCCGCTCGGGATTCGGATCAGGGTGGCACGGCCGGAGCTGCTCCGCGGGGAACCATCGCTGGACGAGCTGCACGCCGTCGTCGGTCTCGTCCATGAAGATGACGAGCGCGGCCCACACACGTTTCTCCTGACGCCACTCGACCACGAAGCCCTGCCAGGGGCGGGCGTAGCGGTGGTCGGTCCGCTTGATCAACACGTGACGCGTGGGCTCGTACGGCGGCCACACGTCTCGCCGGGTCCGGTTCATGCCCACGTGACCAAGACTAGAACATGTGTTCGATCGATGGCGCGACTCGGCTAGGCTGCGGCCATGGGCACGGCGCAGTCAGCAATCGGCATCGACGCGTTGGAGCGCGCTCTGCGCCGCTCCTGGGGGCCCGACACCTGTGCACCGGAGGACCAGCCGGGCTGGACGGCCGACAACCCGGCTCGCGGGCAGTGCATCACGACCGTCCTGGTGGTCCATGACGCCTTCGGCGGCGCCCTCGTGCGGGGTGAAGTGCACGTGGACGGCAAACGCGTCGACTTCCACTGGTGGAGCCGGCTGCCGGACGGGAGCGAGGTCGACCTGACCCGAGGGCAGTTCGGGCCGCACGAGGTGGTCGTCGGCGCCGAGGTCGTCGAGCGGCCGGCGGGCAGCCACCGCGTCGAGCAGCAGTACGACTTGCTGAAGGAGCGCGTGGCACTTCAGGTCAAGGACGCCAGATAGCGTTGCGTCATCCGCGCCTGCACGAGCCGGGGGACAGGCCCGCCGAGCCGGACCAGCAGGTTGGACGGCCTCGAGAACGCCGTGATCGTCGCCGTCACCACGTCGGTCCGCTCGTCGATCTCGATCATGAACCGCTCCTCGCCCGACTCAGGATGCCTCGCCAACGTGCCGTAGGTGAAGCCGCGACGATTCGGCTCGTCGACGACGGAGACGACGCGACACTCGAAGCGCAGCAGCAGCCACCGGAAGGCGACGTCCTGCCCATCGCTGGCCGCATCGGGCCCAGAGATCAGGCGGACGCCGGCGCGTTCGTGCATCTGCCAGGTCACCAGGGCTTCGGAGGCACGATCGAACGTCGGGCGTCCCCGTCCGATCTGTCGGGACTCGCGGACGTGGTGGTACCCAGTCGGCAGCTCGCCGCCCGTGGCGCCGACGTCGGCATAGGTGAGGTCGGACATCTCCTGGATCCTTGCACGGCCCGACGGTCGCGACGGCTGAGCCTGCCCGGACGTAGGGTGCTGCGCATGGATGACGACGCGGCGGTCGCGGCCCTGCAGGCACTGGTCCGGATCCCCACCGTCAGCGTCCGCGATCCCGAGAAGGTCGACGTCGCCGCTTTCGACGAGCTGCTCGTCGAGCTGAAGCGCCGGTTCCCGCTCCTCCACGAGCGGCTCGAGCTGACCCGGGTCGACACCCACGGACTGCTGTTCCACTGGGCCGGCGCGACTGCCGCGCACCCCGTCGTCCTGATGGCGCACCTGGACGTCGTCCCGGTCGAGGGCACCTGGCAGCACCCACCCTTCGGCGGAGACATCGTCGACGGTGACATCTGGGGTCGCGGGACGCTCGACGACAAGGGCAGCCTCATCGGCATCTGTGCCGCGGTGGAGACGCTGCTGGCGGACGGCTTCGTGCCGGCCCAGGACGTCTGGCTCTCCTTCGGCTGCAACGAGGAAGTGTCGGGGACGTCGGCCGTCCTCGCTGTCGACGAGCTCAGGCGTCGGGGCGTCGAGCCCTGGTTCGTCCTCGACGAGGGCGGCGCGATCGCGAGCGAGGCGTTCCCGGGCGTCGCCGCGCCGATCGGCGTCATCGGTGTGACGGAGAAGGGCGTGACGTCCGTCGAGCTGCGCGTCGAGGGACGCGGCGGGCACGCGTCCACGCCGGCGAGGCTCGGGCCCACCGCCCGCATCGCGCGGGCGATCACCCGCATCGACCGCTCGCCGATGGCTGCGAGCGTCCCGGCACCCACGATCGAGCTGTTCCGGCGCATGGGCCGGCACGCCCCGCTCGCCCTGCGTCCGCTGATGATCAACGCCGGGCGGGTCAAGCCCGTCCTGACCCGCGCGCTGATCGCTGCCGGCCCGGAGCCCGCGGCGATGACCCGCACGACGTTCGCGATCACGACGCTGTCCGGCGCGCCCGCCCTCAACGTCATCGCGGCCACGGCCACGGCCGGAGTCAACATCCGCATCATGATCGGCGACACCGTGGCCGGCGTGCTCGAGCACGTCCGCAGGACCGTCGACGACGACCAGGTGCACATCGACGTCGTGGAGCAGAACGAGCCGAGCCCGATCTCGCCGATGGACGAGGCGTTCGAGCTGCTGGAACAGACCATCACCGAGGTCTTCCCGGACGCCGTTCCGGCGCCGTACGTGATGATGGCCGCCACCGACTCGCGGTTCTTCTGCGCGATCTGCCCGCGGGTCTATCGCTTCGCGCCGTTCCGGATGACGAAGGCTCAGCGCGAGTCGATCCACTCCTACGACGAGCACCTGGGCGTGGACGCGTTCCTGGACGGCGTCCGCTGGTACCGCCGACTGATCGAGGGGCTCCCGGCATGACGGTCTCGACAGGCTCGACCGGCAGGGGTGCTGTCCAGGGGCTGGCCGCGATCGTCGGCTTCCTCGTCGCGGTGGAGATCGCCAGCGGCGTGCTGCAGGGCTACTACACGCCGATCTACCCGCAGATCGCCGACCACCTCGACATCTCCGAGGGCGACATCAACTGGTTCGAGGCGGCACAGCTGATCGTGTCCGCGCTGGCCATCCCGTTGCTCGCCCGTCTCGGCGACCTCATCGGGCACAAGAAGGTGCTGCTGGTCGCCACGGCCGTCACGGCGCTCGGGTCGTGGATCACGGTCGTGGCGCCGTCGTTCACGACGTTCCTCATCGGCTGGGCGCTGCAGGGCGCATCCATCATCTGGCTGCCCCTGGAGATCGCGATCATCCACCGCCGGACCCGTGAGTCGGGACGCCAGACGCTGCTGACCCGCCGAGGTGCCGCGATGCTGGTGGGGGCGCTCGAGCTCGCGGTCATCATCGGCGCCCTGACGAGCGGCGCGATCGTCGACAGCCTCGACATGGGCGTCGTGCTCGCGGTGCCGGCCATCGTCGTGACGGTCGTGCTCGTCCTTGTCTGGTTCGGCATCGAGGACGTGCCGGGGGAGTCGTCCGGCGGCATCGACTGGCGTGGGCTCGGGCTCATCACGCTCGCCCTCGGACTGGTCATGGCCGGGCTCGTGCTGGTCCGCCTCGACGGCGCCGGCAGCGTCCGGGCGTGGCTCGTGATGGTGGTGGGCGCCCTCGTGCTGGTGCCCTTCGTCCGCCACGAGCGCGGCGTCAGCGACCCGATCGTCGACGTCGACCTGCTCGCGAGCCCCGCCCAGTGGCCGATCCAGGTCACCGCGTTCCTGTTCGGCATCCCGGTGCTCGGTGGCCAGATCCCGCTGTCGACGTTCGCGCAGGCCGACCCGGACGTCCGGGGGTACGGACTGGGCGCCGACTCCGCCTTCGTCTCCACCCTCATCGGCGTCTACGTCATCATGCTGGCGATCGGCGCGTTCACCCTGCCGCTGACGACCCGGTGGCTGGGCCTGCGCAGGACGCTGGTGCTGGCGTGCCTGCTCGTCGCGGCCGGGTACGCCCTGTTCCTGCCGTTCCACGACTCGACGCTGCAGGCGATCATCAACATGGCCATCGCCGGCATCGGATCGGGAGCGCTCGTGGCGTCCCTGCCCGCCGCGGCGGCAGCCGCCGCGCCGCCGGAACGCACCGGTATCGCGACGGGCATGACCAACGGCACCAAGGTCATCGGTGGCGCGATCGCGTCGTCGATCTTCGCGATCGCACTGGCGTCCACCGGCTCGATCGACAAGCTCGGCGAGGAGTCGACGAACGCCCCGCTCTCGGGCTACCTGGTCGTGTGGGGCGTGTGCTCGGGTGCGGCACTGCTCGCGGCGATCGCACTGATGCTGGCCCCGAGGATCGCGTTCACCGAGCGGTCGGAGCCCGTCGTCTGATTGGATGGGAGACACCATGACTCCCTTGCGTACGTCCGCGACCATCATCACGACGTTGCTGGCTCTCGGCGCGTGCACGTCAGGGTCCACGCCCGATCCGGCGGAGACGACCGACGCGGCGAAGTCCGAGCGCCGGACGTACACGCTCCAGCAGCTGGTCGACGTGGCAGAGCAGCACGGTCCCCGCTCCGAGAGGTTCACGTTGCCGGCCATGACGAAGAACCTGAGCGTCCAAGGCACCTGCACCACGGTCGAGGGGTCGGAGGTGACCGGGCCCCGCGCCACCTTCACGGTCGAGCCCGCACGGGGCGGGGTCGACCTCGTGCGACTCATCGCCGAGTGCGGGGAGGACGAGCCGGTGTCGGCCCTCGTCGACGTCCCGGAGAGCGCCGGGAACGTGTTGGTGCTTCGGGTGAAGCCGAACGACCCGTTCGACGTGCGCTGGACGGCCCAGGTCTCGGCCGGGTAGGCCTACCCGCCGGGACGTCATCACGAAAGTACGTGGATCAGCGCGACGGTGATGACGTCAGCGGCCGTCGCCTGCTGCAGGACGCGGTGTCGGCACCGCCGACTAATCTCGCCAGTGTGACGCCGACGATCGACTCCCTGACCGATGGGGAGCTGCGGCGCGCCTTCGACGCCGGCTCGTTCTCACGGGGCAAGGCGTACGCGCACGCCGGTCGGGTCAGCGTCCTGAGCATCGACGAGGACGGGGCATCGGCGACCGCGGAGGTGCGCGGATCCGGCCCGCAGGTGTATCAGACGACCGTCGAGGTGCGCGAGACCCGAGCGGGCGGCACCCACATCACGTCGACGTGCACCTGCTTCGTGTCGTTCGGCTGCAAGCACGCCGTGGCCACGCTCATCGCGATCCGAGGTGGCATCGAGGCGCTCGAGTCCGAGCCCGAGCCGGAGGCCCCGCAGCCCGTCGCCCTGCCGCAGGATGCGTGGCGCCGACGCGCGACCGCGCGACCGTCCCAGCCGCAGTGGCGGTCGACGCTCGCACCGCTCGTCGGCACGGCATCCACCCAGTCGCAGACCGAGTGGGCGCTAGAGATCCACCTGGCACCGTCCTACTACCAGGGTGAGGCGTTGCTCTCGGCGCGTCCGCTCAAGCGCGGCGCCAAGGGCAGGTGGATCAAGACCGGCGCCACCTGGCCGGACGTCGAGGCGTCCACGCGGGGGTTCAGCGGCGGCAACCCGCAGGTGGACGCCCTGGCCGAGCTGCAGGTCGCGGTGCGCAGCCACTACGCGCACGTGCGACGGTCCGACGGCACGATCGACCTCGGCGGCCTCACGCGCGATGCCTGGCGGGTGTTCGACGCGCTGGCCGAGACCGGCGTGACCCTGCTGGGGCCCGACGGCGCCACCGTCGAGGTCCGCCGCACCCCAGTGGCGGTCAGCGTCGACATCACGCCCGACGGCGACGGCGGCCTCGTCGTGTCCGCCACCCTGTCCGACGACGAGATCGCCGAGGCCCGGGCGTACGACCGGTCGATGCTGATCGGGCAGCCGGCCCACGGCGTCGTCGGCTGGGACGACGACCACCCCTCACAGGTCTGGCTGGCGCCGTTCGAGGAGCCGCTCGACGCACCGTTGCGCACGCTCGTGCAGAACCGGCGCGGCGTCAGGATCCCCGAGGCGGACGCGGCCGAGTTCCTGCGCGACTTCTACCCGCGCCTGCAGAGGGCCCTCGGCTCCGTCCGGGTCGACCCGCGCATCGACGTCCCCGTGATCGTGCCGCCCAGGCTGTCCGTCACGGTCACGCACGACGGCCTGTCGGCGGAGGTCGTGTGGGGTTTCATGTACGAGATCGACGGCAAGACCGTCCGCACCGGATGGGGTGGCGGCCTCGAGCCGTTCCGCGACCCGCGGGCCGAGCAGCAGCTGGCTGACAGCTTCGTGCCGCCACCGGGTCTGCCGGCCACGACCACCGCCAACGGTCGGGTCCGGCTGGTGCCGCAGGCGCGGCTCGACGGCTACCCGGCCGCCGTGCTCAGCCAGGACGTCGTCCCGGCGCTCACCGCGGCCGGCGTCGACGTCACCACCGAGGGCGATCGTCCCGACTACCGCCTCGCCGACGTCGCTCCGGTCGTGCACATCTCGCTCGAGGACGGCAAGGACCCCCGCAGCGACTGGTACGACCTCGCCGTCACGGTCACGATCGAGGGGGAGCGGGTCCACTTCGGGCCGCTGTTCGCCGCGCTGGCGGGCGGCGAGTCGCACGTCGTCCTGCTGAGCGGCACGTACCTGTCGATCGACCGTCCCGAGCTCGTGCAGCTCCGCGAGCTCATCCAGGAGGCCCGCGAGCTCACCGACCGTCGCGGCAAGGACGACCAGCTGCGGGTCAACCGCTTCCACGCCGGCCTCTGGGACGAGCTCGTCGCGCTCGGCACGATCGAGAAGCAGTCGAGCCGCTGGAAGGAGTCCGTCGGTGCCTTGGCGTCGCTCGACGAGATCCCCGTCCCCGACGTCCCGGCCGGGCTGCAGGCCGAGCTGCGTCCGTACCAGCTCGACGGCTACGCGTGGCTGAGCTTCCTCGCCGACAACGGTCTCGGCGGCATCCTCGCCGACGACATGGGGCTGGGCAAGACCGTGCAGTCGCTCGCGATGATCGTCCGCCAGGTCGACCGTGGCAGCGGCCCGTTCCTCGTGGTCGCCCCCACGAGCGTCGTCAGCAACTGGGCGCGCGAGGCCGAGCGGTTCGCGCCGGGGCTCACCGTCGTCACGATCTCGGGCACCCAGGCCCGCCGTGGCGGCACCGAGCTCGCCGACGCGATCGGGGACGCCGACATCGTCGTCACGTCCTACGCCCTGTTCCGCATCGAGATCGACGCGTACGTGGCCCGCTCGTGGGCGGGGCTGCTGCTCGACGAGGCGCAGTTCGTCAAGAACCACCAGGGCAAGACGTACCAGTGCGCCCGCCGCCTCGACGCGCCGTTCAAGCTCGCGATCACCGGCACCCCGCTCGAGAACTCGCTGATGGACCTCTGGTCGATGCTGTCGATCGTCGCCCCGGGCCTGTATCCCGACCCGCAGCGGTTCATCGCCGGCTACCAGAAGCCGATCGAGGGCGGCAAGGCGTCGGGCAAGGACAGGCTCGAGCTGCTGCAGCGCCGCGTCCGCCCGTTGATGCGTCGTCGCACCAAGGACGAGGTGGCGTCCGACCTGCCGCCCAAGACCGAGCAGGTGCTGGAGGTCGCGCTGAGCCCCCAGCACGCCCGCATCTACCAGACCCACCTGCAGCGCGAGCGGCAGAAGGTCATGGGCCTGCTGGCCGACGAGGAGAGCGACCACCGGTTCGAGGTGCTCCGCTCGCTGACCCACCTGCGCCTGCTGAGCCTCGACCCCGGACTGGTCGACGAGGAGCACGACGACGTCGGATCGGCCAAGATCGACGTCCTGATGGAGCACCTGCAGGAGGTCACGGCCGAGGGGCACAAGGTGCTCGTGTTCAGCCAGTTCACGCGGTACCTCAAGCGGGTGCGGGCGCGCCTCGACGACGCCGGCATCGCGCACGCCTACCTCGACGGACGCACCAGCAACCGCGGGGCGGCGATCGAGCAGTTCACGTCGGGGGAGCGGCCCGTCTTCGTCATCAGCCTCAAGGCCGGCGGGTTCGGCCTCAACCTCACGGAGGCCGACTACTGCTACGTGCTCGACCCGTGGTGGAACCCGGCCACCGAGGCCCAGGCCGTCGACCGCGCCCACCGCATCGGCCAGACCCGGCCGGTCATGGTCTACCGGCTGGTGTCGGCCGACACGATCGAGGAGAAGGTCATGGAGCTCAAGGCCCGCAAGTCCGCCCTCTTCGACGCCGTGATGGACGACGGCGCTGCGCTCTCGGGAGCACTCAGCAGCGATGACATCCGAGGTCTGCTGGGCCTGTGACTCGGACGGGTGGTTCGCTCACCCTGCATGGGGTAGGCATGAGGCATGAGTCTTCTCTTCAGTCACCCCATCAAGAAGCTGACCCTCCTCGCCGCGTTCGGCGGCGGCTACGTGCTCGGCGCGAAGGCGGGTCGCGAGCGGTACGAGCAGCTCAAGCAGACCGCGCAGCAGGTCGCCGACGACCCACGCGTCCAGCAGGCCACGTCGCAGGCCCAGGAGTTCGTCCGTGACACCGCCGAGAAGGTGAAGGACGACCCGAGGCTCCACGACGTCGCGGAGCGGGTCCAGAGCGTGGCACACCTCGCGACCGACAAGGCGCAGGAGGCCGCCGACGCCGTGACCGACCAGGGCAACCAGGAGGACGCGAAGGCGAAGATCCAGGAGGTCGCCGACGCCACGAAGGACAAGGTCGAGGACGTCGCCGGCACGGTCAAGGATGACGTGGACAGCGCACTGACCGACACCCAGGTGCACCCGCTGCTCGCGGACGAGCACTTCGAGTCCGACGACGAGGTGGTCTACAGCTCGGGTCCGGACGTCGAGGAGAGCATCGACGAGCTCGCCGACGTCGACCCGACCAAGAACCCGGCCGCCGAGGACAAGCAGGGCAACGCGTGAAGGCGGTCACCTACTCGTCCTTCGGAGCGCCGCTCGAGGTCACGGACGTCGACGACCCGAAGCTCGGGCCCGACTCGGTGCTGATCGCGGTCAGGGCCAGCTCGGTGAACCCGGTCGACCACGGCATCCACGCCGGCGGGCTCGACGGCGTCCTCGACACGTTCTTTCCCGTGGTCCCCGGCTGGGACGTGGCCGGTGTGGTCGAGGCGGTCGGACCGTCCATCACCTCGCTGGCACCCGGCGACGAGGTGTTCGGGTACGTGCGCAAGGACGCCGTCTTCGGCGGGACGCTCGCCGAGAAGGTCGCCGCCCCGCTCCGCACCGTCGCCAAGAAGCCTGCCAACGCGAGCTTCGCCGAGGCGGGAGCGATCCCGCTCGCGGGCCTCACCGCGTTCCAGGCGCTGGTCCACGCGCTCGACATCGGGTCGGACGACATCGTGCTCATCCACGGCGCCTCGGGCGGAGTCGGTTCGTTCGCGGTCCAGATCGCCGCGTCCCTCGGAGCGCGTGTCATCGGCACCGCGTCCGAGTCCAATCACGACTACCTGCGCGATCTCGGCGCCGAGCCGGTCGTGTACGGCGACGGTCTCGTCGACCGGGTGCGCCAGCTCGTCCCGGACGGGGTGACGGCGGTGCTCGACCTCAACGGGGGAGACCTCGACGTGAGCCCCGATCTGCTGGCCGAGTCGTCCGCCGGCCGGATCGCGTCGATCGTCGACCCGGGCGTCAAGGACCTCGGCGGCCATTACGTGTTCGTCCGCCCCGACGTCGACGACCTCGAGGAGCTCGCGGAGCTGTTCGACGACGGCAGCGTGCGGGTCGAGATCGCGGAGACGTTCGAGCTCGCCGACACCCAGAAGGCGTGGGACCTCAGCAAGGAGGGCCACACCCGCGGCAAGATCGTCATCACGATCTGAGGACGCATCGAGTCCCCCATTGACGTGTGACCTGAGTCACTGAGAAGGTAACTCTGGGTTACATCGAGGGGGACTCATGCACATCCATCACGTCGTCGCCGGCGCCATCGCCGCGGCACTCGCCACCATCACGCTCACCGCCGTACCGGCGACCGCCGCGGACTTCTACACGCCGCCGGACACGATCTCCGGTCAGCCGGGCGACGTCATCAAGGCGGAGGCGTCGACCTTCCACCTCGACCCGGTCAGGCTGCTCGAGGCCGACGCCCGCGTCCAGCGCCTGATGTACGTCAGCACCAGTGCGCGGGGCGAGAAGATCGCCGTCACCGGCACGATGATCACGCCCCGCTCGCCGTGGATCGGACGCGGCGAGCGTCCGCTCGTGACCTACGCCGTCGGGACGCAGGGCATGGCCGACTCCTGCGCACCGAGCCGCCAGCTCGCGGCCGGATCCGAGTACGAGGGCATCTTCATCAAGGGCCTGCTGCTGCGCGGCTACGCCGTCGTCGTCACCGACTACGAAGGGCTCGGCACCCCCGGCACCCACGCGTACGTCAACAGCGGGGCGCTGGGACGCAACGTCCTGGACGCCGCCCGCGCCGCGACCCGGCTCTCGACCGACCGGGTCCCGACGACCGCGCCGGTCTTCGTCGCCGGGTACTCCGAGGGCGGCAACGCCGCAGCCGGAGCCCTCGAGCAGCACCAGGCCTATGCGCCCGACGTCAACGTCAAGGCCGGCTACGCCGGTGCCGTGCCCGCCGACCTGACGAAGGTCGCGCCCAACCTCGACGGCTCGCCGTACGCCGCCTTCCTGCTGTACTCGGTCAAGGCGCTCGACGCGTCCTACCCGGAGCTCGGCATCCCGTCCCTGCTCAACCCGGCCGGCAACGCCGCGCTCGCCAAGGCCGACAGCGGGTGCCTGCTGGACGGCATCACGTCGTTCGCGTTCACGAGGTCGTCGACCCTGACCAACGACGGCGCGTCCATCACGGCGTTCCTCGGTCGCCCCGACATCGCCGCGACGCTCGAGTCGCTGCGTCTCGGCAAGGGCAGGCCGGACGTCCCCGTGCTGGTGGCGCACACGACGCTCGACGACGTCGTGCCCTACGCGCAGGGCCGCGACTTCGCCCGCTCCTGGTGCCGCAACGGGGCCAAGGTCAGCTTCCAGCCCAGCCTCGCGCCGACGCACATCGGTGGCGCGGTGTCGTCGTTCCCGAAGGCGTTCGCGTTCTTCGAGGCCCGGGTCGCGGGCTTGCCTGCGGTCTCGAACTGCGGGCTGTTCTGAGGTTGGTGCGCCGCGCAGGCGGTGAGTCGCTAGGTTGTCCCTGACACTTTCTCGACGGGGGACCTCCATGACAGATCAGAACGCGCCGGCCGGTTGGTATCCGGACGGATCCGGTGGCAACCGCTGGTGGGACGGCACCCAGTGGACCGAGCACTTCCAGGCCGCCCAGGTGACCGCACCCACCCCCGCACCCACCCCTGAGCCCGTCTTCCCCGCGCAGTTCTCGACGGCCCAGGCGACGCAGACCGCTCCGGCCTACTCGGTCGCGCCCGCCGCGACCGCCACCGGGCCCAAGGAGCCCGTGCTGGTGAGCGATCACATCAGCCTGGCGGCCCTCGCCGCCGCCTCCGCCGTGCTGGTGCTCATCGGCAGCCTCACCCCGTGGGCGACCTACGGAGATCTCTCAGCCAGCGGCACCGACGACGGCAAGGACGGCGTCATCACGCTGATCTGCGCGCTCCTCGCCGTCGGCACCGTCGCCGCCACGACCTTCCTGGTCGCGGGTGTGCCGCGGATCGTGGCGCAGTGGGCCACTGTCGTCCTGGGGCTGGCCGTCGTGGTGATCGCGATCATCGACATCTTCGACATCAACGACACGGATCCGCTCTCGGTCGGCTGGGGCCTGTGGCTGGTGCTGCTCGCCGGCATCGCGGTCACCGTCGTCGGAGTGCTGCTCGCGCTGCTGCGCGGTCACCAGCACTGAGACGCGGGCCCCTGAGGGGGCCCGCTCAGGTCTGGCTCGAGTTGATCTCGTGCCAGACCTCGTGGGCCTCGTCGTAGGCGTCGACCGGCAGGTCGAGGGCCCGGCGCACACGCCACCGACCGTCGAGGGCGATGACGGGCATCAGGTCGAGGTCACCGGGCTGGATGTCGCGCAGCGGGATCGTGAACCAGCGCAGGGCAGCGCGCAGGCGTCCGGACTCCTCGAGGGACTCCCCGATCCACTCGTAGTCGCCGACGACGAGCTCGTCAGCCCGGCTCTTTGTCAGCAGGAGTGCGAGGAGCTCGTCGGCGCGCGCATCGTCCGCCTGCGTGAGCGCCACGTTCAGCAGGCCGACATGGGGGTTGAGGATCGTGCGCCCGCCGTCGTCGATCGCCGCCTGGTACGTGGACTGCGCCTCGTCGAGCTGTCCGTCCGACGTCAGGTCGTCGGCCAGGACCGTCAGCACCTCGGCGTGGCCCTCCCGGCCCGGCGGCAGCTCGCCGAGCAGTCGTCGGTACTCGCCGATCCGGAAGTCGAGGTTCGGGACCTCGCCGATCTCCTCCAGCGCGTCGCCCAGCTCGTCCCAGTCCATGGCTCGAGTCTGTCAGACGTCCAGCCGCCTCCTCACGTCCTCCTGCAGCCCGGCCGGGAACTCGGCCGTCCGTCGGCAGCGCTCGACCAGCAGGACGATCTTGTTCATGCGCGGGCCGGCCTCGATGCCGCGGGCCGACAGAGCGGGACGCAGCACGTTGCGGTCGAACGCCCCGTCGCTGTGCTCCTCGGTCCCGCGCCACCGCGCGAAGGCACGCTTGAGGTCGCTGTGCGCCACGACGCCGTTCTCGGGCGACAGGGCCACGGCGATCGCGGCGATGAGCCAGGCGTCGTCGTGCTGCAGCGAGTCGACGCCGAGCTGGACCGTGCCGGACCCGTCCGGAACGTCGGGCAGTGCGAACTCGACGACGGCGGTGAACGTCAGGTCGGGGAATCGCAGCTCGACGCGGCTGCCGCTGTCGGTCAGGGAGATCTTCTGCCCCGGAGCCGGGGTCGTCGACCCGCCGGACGGGGTGGTGATCTCGACGATGGCGCCGTTGTCGCGCTGCCCGCGGTGGACGACGGGCTGTGCGGCGGTCGACGTGATGACGAGGGCCGGGTCGCTGACGTAGGGGAGTCGCACGAAGACGTACGCCGAGCCGTCGATCTGCTCGGCGACCACCGGCTGCCGCTCCGGCAGGTTCATGCGCCGCGCGAGGATGAAGGTCGATCCCGTGTCGATCGTCACCCGACCGGAGTGCTGCTCGCCGGCAGTCCAGGCGATGTGCAGCACCGGCGCTCCTCCAAGGGGTCTGTGTGCGCGGAACGTGTTCCGCCGTGGCTCGACTGTGGCCATGCCTGACCCTGACGATGATGCCATGGGCACACTGTCGACACTCACGATGAACCTGCTGATCCTCGTCGTGTTCGTCGCGGTGATCTTCGTGGCGCTGCGGGTGGCGCAGAGCATCTTCGGCACGAGCTCCAAGAAGGCCGCGGCCACCGAGGTCGCCGCCAAGCTCGTCTCGTACCCGACCGGCTCGTCCGCCGTGCTGCGCCGTCGCTTCGTCAAGGCCCTCACGGGCCAGCACGTCATCATGCCCAGCGGCGAGCGGTTGGCCTTCGCCGAGCTGATCGTCCGGGTGTCTCCCGAGGACCTCGAGAGGCTCGATCCCGAGGGCGACCTCGATCGCCTCGGCGACGACGGCGCAGGTCTGTACCGGGCCCACGCCGAACGCTCCGGATGGGCCGTGCCGGCGAGCGTCCGCGTCGTCGTCGAGGTCGATCCGGGTCTGCGGTCGGGGTGGGTGCCGCCGGCGCGGGGGAGCGGACGCGCCGAGCCCGCACGTCGTCAGCCCGCCCCGGCATCGGTCGGCTGGGACGCGGTCGCCGAGCAGAAGCCTCAGCCCGTCGAGGACGAGGGCGCCGCGACCATGAACTTCCCGGCCCTGGTGCCGGCCCTCGACGACACGTCGCCGACCATGAACGTCGCCGGCGTCCTGCGGCTCGAGCGCGACGGCCAGTCGACGACCGTGGGCCCGAACGGCGCCGTCCTCGGACGCCTGCTGAAGGGGAGCGCGGTGACCTTCGAGGAGCCCGAGGTCTCGCACCGGCACGCCGCGATCCGCCGCACCGGCATGCAGTGGCAGATCAAGGACCTCGGCAGCACCAACGGCACCACGGTCGACGGTCAGCGCATCGACGGCGAGGACTGGGTGACCCTGCACGGTGGGGCGGTCATCAAGCTCGCCGGCGTCCAGGTCGTCGCCGTCTTCGACACGGCTGGGACCGTGCATCTGCAGGGACTCACCAGTCGCTAGGGACAATGGACCTGGACGACGTACCGTCGACGTGTCCAGGACCATCGACCGAGGCAGGAGGATCACGGTGGCACCAGATCCTCTCGCGACCACGCCGGTCACCCCGCCGACGCCGGCGACCGTCCCGGTCGAGCAGCGTTTCGAGCTGCTGGGACGCATCGGGGCCGGCAACCACGGCGTCGTGTTCCGCGCCCGTGACAGCCAGCTGCAGCGCGAGGTCGCGATCAAGCGGTTCTCGCACTTCGTGGCCGACGACCCACGCGCGATGCGCCGCATCACCCGGGAGGTCGCGACCCTGGCCAGGGTGTCGCACCCGCACGTCGTCACGGTGCACGACCTCGTCCACATGGCCGACGGCGACGGTGAGATCACCCCGCACCTCGTCATGGAGCTCGTCGAGGGCACCTCGCTGAAGGACCTGCTCGCACTCAAGGGTCCGAGCCTGAGGTCGACGATCGTCGTGCGTGGCGTCCTGGAGGGGCTCGCGGCGTGCCACCAGGCCGGCATCCTGCACCTCGACATCAAGCCCGCGAACGTCCTCGTGACCAACGACGGCGGCGTCAAGATCGTCGACTTCGGCATCGCCCGGGCGGCGTCCGACGCCACCGCGACGGTCGCCGGCACGCCGCACTACATGGCGCCCGAGCAGTTCGACGGACGTGCGGACGAGCGCAGCGACATCTACTCGGTCGGCTGCCTGCTGTACGAGTGCCTGACGGGCACCCCGCCGTTCCAGGGGACGATGGCGGCGCAGCTGATGGCGCACCGCAACCACCCGCGTCCCGATCCACGTGCCCTCACGCCACAGGTGCCCGCCGCGCTGGCCGCCGTCGTGGCCAGGGCGATGGCGGTGGAGCCGAACGAGCGGTACCAGAGCGTCCACGAGATGCTCGCCGCGCTGGCGAACGTCGGGACCATCTCGGACGTCGCCCTCGTGAGGGACGCGACCGCTCCCGCACCGTCGTTCCCGCGGCCGTTGCCCGTCGACTCCACGGGCGTGACGCCCCGGGCGCCGGCCGCGGGCCCGGGACGCGTCACCCGGCTCGGCAAGCTGCAGACCTTCGCCACGGGCCTGGCGCTCAGCGCCTTCATCGTCGCCCTGGTGCCCGGGCTCGTGTGGCTCGTGAACGCCTTCGTGCCCCTCGAGTACCGGCCGGAGGCGATGCAGGACTCGAACACCGCCGCCTGGTGGATGCTGGCCGTCATCATCGCCGCGGTGATCCTGCTGCTGCGCCGCCGCTCGTTCTTCGCGTCCCTCAGCGGTCCGGCCGTCGGCGAACCCCGGCCGGAGCACCGCGTCGACGGCGACATGCGCTCGGGCCTCGGGGTCGCTGCGGGCGCCGCCCTTCGTGGCTCGATCCCGATGCTGTTCCCGGTGTACGTCGTGCTGGTCGCGGCCCTGGTGTCCGCCACGGGGATGTCGTGGCCGGACGACGAGTTCTCCGGCTGGGGCGTCTGCTGGATGATGATGCCGCTGGCCTGTGTCTTCCTGGGGCTGCAGAGCGTCACGAAGCTGCGACCCCGGTTCGGCGCGATCATGAAGTCGACGACGTACGCCGTCGGCGCGGCCCTGGCGGCGGGGCTGTTCGTCGCCTACCCGCTGGTGGTCTGACGCCCCCACGCCCACTTCTTGGGCGGTTCTGTACGGATCCGCGGTCGAGATTGGTACGGAAGTGCCCGAAAACTGGCCGGGGGGTCGTTGCGCCCGTAGCGTCGTGGCATGACGACGAGCTACAGCAAGATCATGTCCGCGGCGACTGCCGGCTACGCCGTGTTCGCCCTGGTGAAGCCCCGACACCTGGGCAAGGCGCTGACCAGGAGCCCCCTCAAGCAGCCGGAGTACGACGTCGTCGCACAGCTGTTCGGTCCCCGCGACCTCGCGGTCAGCGCGCTCGCCCTGTTCGCCCCGACGCCCGTCGCGCAGGAGCGCGCGATGATCGCCAGGGTCGTGCTCGACCTGTCGGACGCCGTGCTGCTGACGCGCGAGGCGTCCCACGCCGCCGGCAAGGCCAAGGTGCTCGGCGCGACGATCACGTGGGCGAGCCTCAACGTCGGCGCGATCCTCGCCGACCGCAAGGCCCGCTGACGGTGCGAGCCCGTTACCTGTGAAGGCGCTCGACGTCCTGTTCTCGCCTCCGGAGGTGCAGTGGGGACTCCGCGGAGACGTGCACGTCTGGGACCTCATGCGGGTCGACCTCTCCGACGCCCGCGTGCCGGCGACGGCCGACGTGGCCATCCAGCTCGTGCACCGGTCGTTCGAGCGGGTCGTCGGGGTGAGTCTGGCCGATCCTGACCTGCCCGATCACGTCTTCCGCGAGGAGCTCGACCACGGCGGGATGTCCGGCGGTCACGTCAGCATCGAGGCGTGGCGCGAACGGCTCATGCCCGTGCTCGAGGCGCGTGCCCGGGCGCTGATCGGCTGACCCGTTAGTGTGACCCGCATCACCACATGATGCTGCGGGTCCGCCGTGGCAGGACGGAGTCCCCCATGGCGCGCGAGCTGACGACCCTCCTGACCGGCGGCAGGTTCTTCGAGGGTCCGCGGTGGCACGAGGGCACGTGGTGGGTGTCCGACTTCTACCGCAAGGCCGTGTACACGGTGACGACCGACGGCGTCGAGACGAAGCAGCTCGACGTCGAGGAGCAGCCGTCCGGCATGGGCTGGCTGCCGGACGGATCCCTCGTCGTCGTGTCGATGAAGGACCGTCACCTGATCCGCCGTGGCACCGACGGCACGGTCGAGCACTACGCCGACCTCTCCGCCGTCGCCGACGGCCACCTCAACGACCTGGTCGTCGACGACACGGGACGGGTGTACGTCGGCAACTTCGGCTTCGACCTGATGGGTGGGGCCGACATGGTGACGGCCAACCTCGCACGGGTCGATCCTGACGGGACGATCACCGTCGTCGCCGACGGTCTCAACTTCCCGAACGGCACGCTCATCACGCCGGACGGCAGGACGCTGATCGTCGCGGAGACCACGGGCGCGGCCTTCGTCGCGTTCACGATCGCCGACGACGGCGCGCTCACCGATCGACGCGTGTGGGGCTCGATGAGTGAGGTCCCCGAGACCAAGAACGTCATGGAGGCGCTCGGCGCCGGCGCACCCGCGCCCGACGGCTGCACGCTCGACGCCGACGGCCACATCTGGTTCGCCGACGCGATCGGCGCCAGGGTCGCGCGGGTGGCGCCGGGCGGCGAGATCGTCGAGTCGGTGCCGATGCCCGAGGGTCTGGGCGCCTTCGCCTGCCAGCTCGGCGGCGACGACGGTCGCACCCTGCTGATCTGCGCCGCGCCCGACTTCTTCGAGCACAACCGGGCGCACGCCGAGGAGGCCGTCCTGCTCACGATGCCGGTCGACGTCCCCCATGCCGGGCGCCCGTAGTCAGCGCAGGAAGAACCAGGTCACGACGGCGCTGACGGCGAAGACCGCCACGGCCAGCGGGACGACGACACGCCCGGACCAACCGGACCTCGACGGCGCGTCCGTGCCTCCGGCGGCGACCCGGGCCAGCTCGTCGGCCAGCTCGATCGCGGTCCGCGGACGTCTGTCGGGGTCCAGGGCCATCGTCCGGACCAGCAACGCGTCGAGCGTCGAGTGGTCGAGCGGAGGCGGCAGGTGGCGGGGTTCCTCGAGTCGTGCAGGGCGGTCGGTGGCCGTGCGGGTCACGAGCGTCACGGGGTCGCTGACGTCGAACGGCAGACGTCCCGTCAGCAGCACGTACGTGACGACGCCGAGTGAGTAGACGTCGCAGCGCTCGTCGATCGAGCGACCGAGCGCCTGTTCCGGTGCCATGTACGACGGCGTGCCGGTGGTGACCGTGATGCCCGACGCCTCGGCGAGGCGTTTGGCGCTGCCGAGGTCGGCGACCAGCACGTGCCCGACGTCGCCGTCGACCGGTCGGACCAGGAGGTTGCTGGGCTTGATGTCGCGGTGCACGACCCCGGCCGCGTGCAGCTCGGCGACCGCGCGGGCGGAGCCCTCGGCGAGCGCCAGCGCTGCTGCGGCGTCGAGCGATCCGTCCGCGACGTCGGCGAGCGTCCCGCCGTCGACGAAGTCCATCACGAAGTACGGCTGGTCCTGGTGCGTCCCGACGTCGTAGACCCGCACGACCCGATCGCTCGCGATCCGTCGCAGCAGCCGTGCCTCGGTCAGGAACCGCTCGCGGACGTCCGCGTGGTGCGACCAGTTCTCGGCCAGCACCTTGACCGCCACCGGGATCTCGAGCTCGGTGTCGAAGCCTCGCCACACCGTCGCGAACGCGCCCGACCCGTGGACCTCGTCCAGGCGGTAGCGTCCGATCTGCCTCATGACGAGACAGTATGTACGTCGAGGGCACCGACAGCGCGGAGGGGGATGACCATGCACGCCGAGGACGGGCACGACTGGGACGGCCTCCTGGCGCGGGCCCGGACGGGGGAGGCGCAGGCGATGGAGGACCTGCTCGCAGCGGCACGTCCGCTCGTGCTGCGCCGGTGCGCCAGGTTCCTGCCCTACCGCGGTGACGCCGAGGAGGCCGCGCAGGAGACGCTGCTGACGATCGCGACCAGGCTCGACGACTACACCGGACGCGGATCGTTCGCGGGGTGGATCACCGTGATCGCATCGAACCAGGCGCTGCAGACGTACCGCTCGATGAGGCGGCGACGCGGCGACACCACGATCGACGCGGTGGGAGAGTCGCCGGATCCCCGTACGACCAGCGTCATCGCCGGCACCCGCCTCGACCTGCTGGACGCCCTCGAACAACTCCGGCACGACCACCCCGCCGCCGTCGAGGCGTTCGTCCTGCGCGATCTCGGCACCTTGACGTACAACGAGATCGCCGAGCTCACGCAGAGCCCGGTGGGGACGGTCAAGGCGCGCATCCACACGGCCCGCGGCCACGTCCGCGAGAAGTTGTCGGACGGGACGACAACTTTCTGAGCAGCTGCTGCATCTAGGTGGTGACGGACACTCGGAGAAGGTAGAACGATCATGATGAAGAAGAAGATCGCCGGCATCGTCCTGGCGGTCAGTGTCGCCGGGGGAGTCGGCACCGGCGTGGTGGCGAACGCGCTGACCACCGAGAGCCCCGGGCCCGGGCCGGCACCGAGCACGCAGGCCATCGTCGCCCCGGGCGACCTCGTGCTGGCGCCGGGTGCGGTCGGGCCGATCACGGTCGGGATGAGCAAGGCGGACGCGGTCGGCACCGGCTACTTCGTCGCGGACGTGGCGTCGCCGGCGGACGGCTGCCCGGCGCGTCCGCTGTCGTGGAGGGACGAGTACCTCGACGCGTACGACGTCCACACCCTCGGCAACGGCGAGATCGTGTCGATCGGGGTCTGGGGCACGGGTGCCCGCACGGCCGACGGCGTCGGTGTCGGCAGTCGCTACCGGCAGGTCAGGGACGCGTACCCGGGCGAGGAGCTGGTCGAGGCCGGCTACGGCCAGTCGGGCGTCCGGTACTTCGACGGCGAGGACGGCGGGTGGATCGGGTTCTTGTTCGACGAGCCGGTCGACGAGGTCGATGCTGCTTCGAGGGTCACCTTCGTCGAGGTCACGAAGGGCACCGAGCCCAGCCTGATGCGGGACGGCTGCTGAGCATGATGCGCAAGAGGGTCGGTGGCATCCTCCTGGCCGCCAGCGTCGTCGCCGGTGTCGCGGTCGGCGTGGCCGCGAGCGCCATGACGTCGGACGAGCCCACCTCCACGTCAGGCAGGACCGCGCCGCCGGAGCCGGTCGCACCTGCGCGGAACGACGTCGAGGTGAGGGATCCCGTCCTCGTGATGAACGACGACGGCACGGCGACGTTGTCGGCGACGGTCATCAACCACATGACGATGGCGCTCGACATCAGGGACGCCACCAACGGCCGGGAGGCGTACGACGGCTCGACGATGCTGCTGCGCCGTCCCAGCGAACAGGTCGCCCTCGAGCCCGGACAGCGGACGCAGATCGGCGGGCTCGGCGACGTCTACCGGGCACGACTGCGTGACCAGGTCCAGGTGGGCTCGACCCAGCCCATCACCTTGGGGTTCACGGGCCACGACACCTATGCGTGGGACCTTCCCGACACGACGTTCGTGGCGCCCGTGGTCGCGCGCACCGTGCGTCACGCTGACGTCGCGAACAACACCCCCAACACCGACATCACATTGCACGACCCCGTCATCGTGGTCGTCCCGGGCCAGCGCAAGGCCTACGTCGACGGATGGTTCGAGTCCACGATCGACGACATGACCGATGCCCGCCCCACGGTCGACCCTCGGCTGGGCCACGGTCTCCAGCTGCTCCACCAGACCGCGACGGGCGGTCCGTCGGGCTTCTTCGCCCGGGCGGGCAAGACGTCGCGCCTCGGGCACCCGCCGTATCTGGACACGGACCCTCCCGGCGACGCCGACTACGTCCTCGCCAGCGAGGTCAGTGTGGGCCAGACCGTCACGATCACGTTCCGTTTCCCCTCCGGTGACGTGGTGGGACGGTTCAAGGTCGTGCAGGGCGCCGCGGACGGGACGATCGCCGGATGAGGCGGCCGGTGGTCGCCCTGGTGCTGACGGTCAGTGTCGTGGGAGGCGTCGCGGCCGGTGTGGTGGTCGATGCGTCCACATCGGCAGACCGGACGTCGGCGACACCCGCGGCCACGCTGGTCAACCGCACGGGCGACACAGTGCACGTCGCCAACGAGTACGGAGCCGACGAGCGCGATCCGGTGGGCCTGCTCGTCTACGACTCGAACCAGGAGCTGGTGCTGGAGCCGGACGTCCCGGTGACGATCGGCGGGACCGAGGACGGCTACCAGATCCGGACCCGCGAGCGCGCCGAACGCGGACTGACCTACCGCATCGGGCTGGAGTTCTCCGGTGACGGGCTCGTCGAGGTCGCAGCGCCCCCTGTCACGATCGAGGCGCCGGTGGTTGCTCGTACGTCGCAGTACGAGGGCATCGCCGACAACGGGCCGAACGCGGTCATCACCGTCGCCGACGGCGTCGTCGTGGTCGTGCCGGGGCAGGAGAAGGCGTACATCGGGGGTCGCATCTCCAACCCGATCAACGACGGGGCCCGCGTCCCGCCCAGGGCGGTCGACTCAGCCGGCAGATCGCTGGCGTGGTTCCACCAGACTGCGACCGGCGGGGGATTCAACGTCACGCTCACGCAGGCGCCGTACCTCGACGACGGGGCGTCGAGGGAGGCCGACTACCTCCTCGCGAAGGACGTGCGGGTGGGCGAGACGATCATGGTCACGATCCAGTACCCGTCCGGCGACGTGGTCGCGCCGTTCGAGGTCGTGCGGGGCGACGCCGACGGGACGATCTGAGCCGCGCTACCGTCCGAGCAGCGTGAGCGCGCCTGCCGGCCACCACGTGCCGGCGCCGGGTCCGCCGTTGCACGCGCCGTCCGACTCGCCGGGGTGCTTGACCCACAGGTAGGCATCGAGGTTGCCCTGCCGCACGACGCGCGGCTTGCGGCCGACACGAGCTCCCACCGGGTTGCAGAAGTCGCCGGCGGCGGTGGCCACGCCGTTGCGCGCCGTCTCGATGACGAACTTCTTGCCGGTCACGCCCAGCTGGCCGAGCGCGCCGACGAGCTGGTCGCCGTAGGCCGTCTCGTCGGCGGTGCTGCGGAAGTTGGCGACGTTGGTCGAGAAGCCGCGCGCGTACGAGATGCCGGACGCCTTGAGGCGCGCCGCCATGACGTCGGCGCCGACCCAGCTGGAGTGTCCGGCGTCGATGTAGACCCAGACCCCCGCGCGCTTGAGCTTCTTGGCGGCGTACCGGAGCAGACCCGCGCGGTCGCCCTGGGCGTCGCACTGGCCGATCATCGCGACGGCGTCCGGCTCGAGGATCGCGATCGCCTTCGTGCCCTTGAGCCCCTTGGCGAGCTGGGTGATCCAGCGCTGGTACGTCCTCGCGTCGAACGAGCCGGCGGAGTGGTTGCCGCAGTCGCGTGCCGGGATGGCGTACACGGAGACCACGGGCGTGCGCTTCTTCGTGGCCGCGCGCTTCGCATACGCGTTCACGGCACCCCGGACCTTCGACACCTTGAGGCTGTCCGTCGCCCAGAACGCCTGCGGCGTCCGGGCCAGTGACGCGAAACGTCTGTCGTGACGGGCGGCGACGGCGGCGGACGACTTGGTGTCCGCGTACAGGGCGCGGGTCAGCCGGACGTCCGTCTTCGCCGATGCCTGCACGGGCACCAGGATCGCGGCGCCGGTGACGGTCGCGACGAGCAGGGACAGGACGCGGGTGACGCGGGACGGTGGGAGCACCGACCAAGACTAGTCGCGTGGGGGATCACCTCACGCCTGTTCCGGACATACAGTGGCCCCATGAGGTCGAGGCGCTCCGTCACCCTGCTCACCGTCGTCGTCGCAGCACTGTCGCTCCCGCTGTCGGGCGCTCGCGCCGACATCGTCAGCAACGACCGGTACTACGCGAACCAGACGCCGTACGGTGACCCGGCGAGCACGTCGATCGTCGCCCCGCCGGCGGGCTACGAGCTGTTCTTCCTCGAGAACGTCGGCCGTCACGGCGCCCGCTCGCTGACGAGCGCGGGCACCGAGAAGCGCGCGCTCGCGGTGTGGAAGGCGGCCTCACGCAAGGGCGCCCTGACCTCCCGCGGCAAGAAGTTCGACGACCAGCTGCGCACGTTCCAGCGCGCGGAGAAGAAGCTGGGCTACGGCAACCTCAGCACCGTCGGGAAGGCCGAGTGGCGTGGCATCGGACGCCGCACGGCCACGACGTACGGCACCTTCCTCACCGCCGCGTCGGCCAGGGGCGAGAAGGTCGCGATGCAGACCAGCCCCGTCTACCGCACGAAGCAGAGCGCCAACTACTTCCGTCTCGGCCTGCAAGGCGTCGTGCCGGGCCTCACGACGGCTCCGCGGACGGTCAACCAGGACCTGCTGATCGAGGAGGGGGTGTCGAAGGCCGGCCGCGCCGCGATCGCCACGGTCGAGCGTCGTGCGAGCGTCAAGGTCGCCGCGCGGCAGGTGCTGCTGCGCCTCTACAAGACGTCGTACGTCAACACGCTGAGTGACCCGGTCGGCAAGGCGTTGGACGTCTACCTGCTCTACTCCACCGCCCCCGGCATGGCCGGTGACACCCGCGTCACGTTCGCCGACTTCGTGCCGGCCTCCGCAGCCAAGCAGCTGGCCGAGGCGGTCGACGCGAGCAACTTCTACCGCTTCGGGCCGGGCATCTCCGGACAGTCGAGCTCGTACAAGAAGGCCCGACCCGTGCTGAAGGACTTCTTCTCGTCCCTGGACGCGCGCATCGACGGTGGCAGCACCGCCGCGGTCTTCCGCCTCGCCCACGGCGAGGTCACGATGCCGTTCGCCGCGCTCATCAAGGCACCGGGCAGCCAGCAGCAGGCGTCGCGCGCCTTCTCCTACGGCAGCAACCCGTGGCGGGGCTTCGTCGCGGGTCGCCTGGCCGGCAACCTGGAGTGGGCCGCCTACCGCAACGCGGGCGGCGAGGTGCTCGTCACGATGCGCTACAACGAGCAGCCGGTGCAGTTCAACGCGTCCTGCACGCCATCGGCGTCGAGCCCGTACTTCTACAGCGTGTCGCAGCTCAAGTCCTGCCTGGGCTGACCCGGGAGGCCGTCGACCCGTCCTGCTGAGCGATGGAGAACCTCTCCGTGGCCGGGACGCGATGACGTGTGTTGTCTCCGTTGGTGGCGTGCTTCCTGCGTGGTCTGATCAACAGGTCCAAGTGACCTGGATCACGAAAGGAGCGTCCGTGTCTCGCCTGATCATCACCCGCCTGCTGTGGTCGATCCCGTCCCTGGCGATCGTCACCGCGCTGACGTTCGTCCTCGCCTGGCTGACCCCGGGAGACGCGGCCCGCACGATCCTCGGCACCAACACCGACCCGGCCGCGTACGAGCAGATCCGCACCCAGCTGGGTCTCGACCAGCCCCTGTGGAGCCAGTACTCGACGTGGATCGGCCATGCCCTGCAGGGCGACCTCGGCAGCTCGCTGTTCACCGGTGAGAGCGTCATCTCGGTGCTCAACTCGCGTCTCGGCGTGAGCCTGACGCTGATCGTGGGTGCCACGATCCTGGCCGCGGTCGTCGGCGTGGCCATCGGGCTGTTCGGCGCCGTCCGCGGCGGAGCGCCGGCGCGGGCCGCCGACAGCGCCGCCCTCGTCGGCATGAGCGTGCCGACGTTCTGGTTCGGCCTGCTGCTGATCCTGCTGTTCTCGGTCAAGCTCCCGTGGTTCCCCGCGACGGGCTACGTGCCGTTCGGCGACGACCCGGGCGCCTGGGCCAGGTCGATCGTCCTGCCGATCGTCGCACTGTCGGTCGGTGGCATCGCCACGATCGCCAAGCAGACGCGTGGCGCGGTCGTCGACGCGATGGGCCAGGAGTACGTCCGTGCGCTGCGCGCCAACGGGCTGCCGAACGGGCGGGTCATCATGCGGCACTGCCTCAAGAACGCCTCCGTCCCCGTCGTGACGGTCGTCGGCCTGGTCATGATCGGCCTGCTGGGCGGCACGATCCTCGTCGAGCAGGTCTTCGCGCTGCCGGGACTCGGCCAGCTCGCGGTCTCCGCGACCACCCAGCACGACCTGCCGATCCTGGTCGGCGTCGTCGTCTACTACACGTTCATCGTCATCGGCTCCAACCTGCTGACCGACGTCGCCTACGGCTGGCTCAGCCCGCGGATCGAGGAGTCATGACAGAGATCATCGGGCACGAAGCAGTCCCCGCCGCACCGACGGCAGCCGCCCCCGCGGCCAAGCGCCTGTGGCGTCGCGTCCTCGGCCGTCCCGCCGGTGCGCTCGCCGTCGCGTGGATCGCGCTGATCTCGATCGGCGCCGCGCTCGCTACCTGGATCGCGCCGTACGGAGCGGTCGAGCAGGACCTCGCCGCGAGCTTCAGCCTCCCGGACGGTGCGCATCTGCTCGGTACCGACCAGCTCGGTCGTGACGTGCTGAGCCGCATCCTGTTCGGCGGACGTGTCACCCTCGTCGCCGTCGTCGAGTGCGTCGCGGTGTTCGTGCTCGTCGGTGTCGCCGTCGGTCTGGTCGCGGGCTACCGCGGCGGACGGGTCGACCGGTTCATCATGCGGTGCTGCGACATCGTCATGGCGATCCCCGTCGTCGTGACGCTCCTGGTGGTGCTGGCGATCTTCAGCCGCAACGAGACCGCGGCCATGACCACGTTCGGGTTCCTCGCCTCAGCGGGCCTGGTGCGCGTCGTCCGGGCCTCGACGATGTCGATCCGCTCGGACGACTACGTCCAGGCCGCGGTCGTCGCCGGTCTCACCCCGGTGCAGGTCGTGCGCCGCCACATCCTGCCGCGGGTCACGGCGCCCGTGCTGATCCAGGCGGCGCTGCTCGCCGGCTCCGCGCTGCTGGTGGAGAGCGGACTCAACTACCTCGGCCTCGGCGTCGAGCCTCCGCAGCCGAGCTGGGGCGGCCTCGTCACCGACGCGTCCGGAGCGATCAACCAGCAGCCGTGGCTGCTCGTGCCCAGCGGCCTGGTCATCGTGCTGACGGCACTGGCGTTCGGCATCGTCGGCGATGTCCTGCGCGACGCCGTGTCGGACCGCAGCGACCTGGCCGCCCGCTCGTGGCGCCAGATGATGACGCGCGTGCGTCCCGGCTCCGGGACGGCCGACACGGCGCCCGCGTCGACCTCGTCCACGCCGTCGGTGCTGACCGTGTCGGGTCTTCGGGTGCACGCCGGCGACACCGACCTGGTCGAGGGCATCGACCTGCAGGTCGCTGCCGGCGAGATCGTCGGCGTGGTCGGCGAGTCCGGCTGTGGCAAGACCATGACGGTCCTGGCGCTGCTGCGGCTCCTGCCGCCGGGTGTCGAGATGTCCGCCGCGGCGTACTCGATCGACGGCGACGACGTCCTGTCGCTCAGCGAGCGCGAGATGGCGACGCACCGTGGCACCGCGATCGGCTACATCCCGCAGGAGCCCGTCGCCGGCCTCGACCCCGCGTTCACGATCGGGTCCCAGCTCGGGGAGCTCGTGCGGCACCACACCGAGGTCGGCCGCGCGGCCGCCGCGGTGCGGGTGCGGGAGCTGCTCACGATGGTGCGACTGCCCGATCCCGAGCGGGTCATGCGGTCGTACCCGCACCAGCTCTCCGGCGGGATGGCGCAGCGCGTCGCGATCGCCCGGTCGCTGGCCGGCAACCCCCGGGTGCTGGTCGCCGACGAGCCCACCACGGCGCTCGACGTCACGGTGCAGGCCGAGATCCTCGACCTGCTGGTCGACCTGCGTGACCGCGTCGGCATGGCCGTCATCATCGTGACGCACGACTGGGGCGTCGTCTCCGACGTCTGCGACCGCGCCGTCGTGATGTACGCCGGTCAGACCGTCGAGGAGGGGCCCGTCCGCGACCTCGTCCACCACCCGCGCCACCCCTACACCCGGGCACTGCTCGACGCCAACCCGTCGTCGGCCGGCTTCCGCGAACGGCTGCGGGCGATCCCCGGGGCGGTCCCCGCCCCGGCCGACCGTCCCGTCAGCTGCCACTTCGCGGCCCGCTGCACCCGCCGGCAGGACGACTGCACCAGCAGACCGGTGCTGCTGACCATCGGCGGCCACGGGACCGCCCACCGCTGCCTCCACCCGGAGCCGATCAGGGAGAACGCCGATGTCCTCGCTCGTTGAGATCAACGACCTGACGGTCGACTACGGGACCCGCCGGCACACCAAGCGGGCGCTCGACGCCGTGACGCTCGACGTCCGGCCAGGGGAGACCCTCGGCCTGGTGGGGGAGTCCGGCTCCGGCAAGAGCACGCTCGGCAAGGCCGTGCTCGGCCAGGTGCCGATCACCGCGGGCAGCATCACGTTCGACGGGGCCGACATCACCCACCTGGACGGTCGGGGGCGCCGCGCCCTCAGCCAGCGCATCCAGGTCGTGTTCCAGAACCCGTACCTGTCGCTCAACCCGCAGCGGACGGTCGCGCAGTCGGTCGCCGAGACGCTGACGACGCAGCGCGACCTGTCGACCGGCGAGGTGCGGCGACGCGTGCTCGAGACCCTCGAGCAGGTCGGCATCGACCCGGGCGCGGCCGACCGGTATCCGGCGGCGTTCTCAGGTGGTCAGCGTCAGCGCATCGCCATTGCCCGTGCCCTGCTGCCGCGGCCGGACCTCGTCATCTGCGACGAGGCCGTCAGCGCGCTCGACCTGTCGATCCAGGCCCAGGTGCTCAACCTGCTGGTCGAGCTGCAGGACGAGCTCGGGCTCGCGTACCTCTTCATCACGCACGATCTGTCGGTCGTGCGTCACCTGTGCCACCGCGTCGTCGTCCTCCGGGACGGCGAGGTCGTGGAGAAGGGCGACACCGCTGCCGTGTGCGACCGGCCGCGGGAGGACTACACCCGCCGGCTGCTCGCGTCCGCACCGATCGCCGATCCCGACGCCCAGGCGCTGGCACGTGCCGCGCGCCGGTCCGCAGACATTCCTGCCCCCGCATGAACACCCACAAGGAGCGAACCATGTCCACACCCACCACTCGACCCCGCGCGTGGCGCCGGAAGGCAGCGGCCTGTGCCGCGGTCCTCCTGGCAGCGACCGCCGTCCTGTCCGCCTGCGGCGGCAGCGGCTCGGGCTCCTCCTCGAGCGCCGGCGACACGTTGACGGTCGGCCTCAACATCAAGCCGCAGAGCCTCAACCCGGGCAAGAACGGCAACGGCGGGCAGAACATCGTGCAGTGGCTCGCCTACGAGCCGCTCATCCGCAGCAACTCCGACGGCACCTTCAGCCCCGGCCTCGCGACCGAGTGGGGGTACGTCGGCGAGGGCAACACGGCCTTCGAGATGACGATCCGCACCGACGCGACGTTCGCCGACGGCACCCCGGTCACGGCGCAGTCCGTCGTCGACTCCATCTCGTACTACCTCGCGAACCCCGGACCGCTGAGCCACTACCTGACGGGCATCACGGGTGCCACGGTCAAGGACGACCAGACCGTCGCCGTCGCGCTCGACAAGCCCAACCCGATCCTGCCGATCGTGTTCAGCCAGAACGCCAACTGGGGCGACGTCATCAGCCCCGCCGGCCTGGCCGCCCCCGACAAGCTGACGTCCGAGATGTTCGGCGCCGGCGCCTACACGATGGACACCGCCGAGACGGTGGACGGCGACCACTACACGTTCGTCAAGAACCCGAAGTACTGGAACAAGGACGAGGTCCACTACAAGAAGGTCGTCGTCAAGGTCCTGCCGGATGCCAACTCGGCGCTGCAGGCCCTGCGCAACGGCCAGATCCAGGTCGACATGAACGCGACCGGCCCGCTCTCCGACCAGGCGAAGTCCGCGGGCGCGGACGTCATCGAGGGACCCGGTTTCGTGCAGGCCGTCTACCTCATGGACCGCGGCGGCGAGGCGCTCGAGGCGTTCGGCAACCCCGAGGTCCGCAAGGCGCTCAACCACGCGGTCGACCGCGACGCCATCGCCAAGGCGCTCGGCGGCGCCTACCGGCCGACCGCACAGATCGCCCCCAAGGGCTCGGACGCGTTCGACGCGTCGCTCGACGACGCGTACGACTACGACCCGGCCAAGGCCAAGCAGATGCTCGCCGACGCCGGCTACCCGGACGGCTTCGAGTTCACGATGCTCTCGCTGAGCGTCCTGGACACCGACACCGTCGCGCAGGCCGTCGCCCAGCAGTTCGAGAAGGTCGGCGTGAAGGCCACGATCAAGAGCGAGGGCGCCGACATCAACAAGTACATCTCAGACATGGCGACCAAGAAGTACCCGGCCGTCGTCTTCAACGCCGGCACGGACATGTTCCCGAACGCGCTGCAGAACTTCGCGTCCGCCGCGTCGCCGCTCAACCCGTTCGCCAGCCAGGGCGAAGAGGTCATCGGTGCCTTCGACGCGCTGGCCTCGGCACCCGAGGACGGCCAGCAGGCCGCCGCGGTGGCCCTCAACAAGGCCGTCTCCGACCAGGCGTGGTTCGTGCCGGTCGCCGGCACCTCGACGTTCTTCTTCGCCAAGGGCATCGACGACGTCGGGACGATCGGCTCGTCCGGTGCGCTGGACGTCCTGAAGTGGCGTCCGAAGTCCTGACGCGACACGCCTGACGAACGGGCCGCCCGGCCGACCTCACCAGGTCGGCCGGGCGGCCTCGTGACGTCAGGCGGTGTCGGACGTGATGCGCAGCGTCCGGATCAGCTCGTGCAGCCGGAGGGCCAGCTGCACGTCCAGGCTGCGGGCGGGCTCCTTCCAGCGGGTCCCGATGAGCTGGGTGACGCGCTCGAGTCGCTGGTAGAGCGTGTTGGCGTGGATGTGCAGGATGCTGCACGTGCGGGCGTGGTGCTGCGACTGCTCCAGGTACGTCGAGAGCGTCCGGGCGAGGTCGCGCTGGCGCTCGCTGTCGTGGGCCAGCAGCGGCCCGACCGTCAGCTCGATGAACGAGGCGATCTCGTCGCGACCGGCCTGGCTGAACAGCGAGCGGTACACCCCGAGCTCGGCGGCCTCGACGCACTCGCCCGGCCGACCGAGCGCCAGCAGCACCGTGGCGGTCTGGCGCGCGGTCTCGTGGGCGAGTCGCACCTGGCGGCTGCCTCCCGCGCAGGGCGCGATGCCGATCGCGCAGGTCAGTCGTCCGTCGGACAGGCGCTCGATGCGCTCCTTGACCTGCTCGGTACTCGTGGCGGGCAGGAGGGCCACGACGTGGTCGGCGTGATCGGCCGACCAGCCGCCCAGCTCCGCGGCGAGCCGCGCGGCGAACTGCGCGGCGTCACGGGGGTCCTCGCTGCCGGGATCGAGCACCGCGACGATCGACACCGCGTCGATGTCGATACCGGTCGACCGGGCCCGGCGGCGGATGCTGGCCTCGTCGGCGTCCGGTGACAGCAGAGCGTTGACGAACTCGCCGCGGGAGCGGAGCTCCGCCTCCGCCAGCGAGCGCTCGGACGCGGTGACGAGGGCGACCGACGTCGCTCCGATCGTGAGGAGGCGGACGGTCTCGTCGTCCAGCGGGACGGGGGAGACCGTGACGAGGCACCCGGCGTACCCGCTGCGCAGCAGGACGGGCGTCGACACCGCCTCGCCGTCGTCCAACGTGATGCGGCGAGGCACCGGACCGGGGGAGTCGCCGAAGCCGGCGCGCCCGATGCCGGGGACACCCGGGTCCGGGCCCGTGAGCAGCTCGTCGTGGGCGCCGAACACCGTCACGGCGAGGCCGATCGCCTGCCCGATCTCGGCCGCCACGTCGGCGAACCCGCCGCCACGGATGACGACGTTGGTCAGGCTCTCGCGCAGCTCGATGGCCCGCTGGCGGGTGTCGTTGGTGCTCTGCAGGACCTCGTTGGCGAGCTCGAGCTCGGCCGCGGCCTCGCGGTACTGGTCGAAGATCCCCGCGTTGCGGATCGCGACGGCGGCGTGGGCGGCCAGCGCGGCGAGCAGCTGGATCTCCCGTCCGGAGAACCGGCGGGGACGCCGCTCCGCCGCGAGCAGGACACCGATCGTCTCGTCGCCCACCAGCAGCGGGACACCGAGGATGCCGCCGAGCTGCTCGCTCGATGCGGCGTCCTCGAGCGATCCCGTGCGGGTGAACCGGGTGTCGGCGAGGTAGACCTCGCTCCAGACCGGTTGCCCGGTGCGCAGCACCTCGCCGCCGAGGCCGGTGCCGCTGCCGAGCTCGATGCCGCGCATGATCGAGCCGAGGGTGCCGTCGAGCACCTCGATCCGCAACAGCTCGTCGGCCTGCAGCAGCATGATGTACGCGACGTCGACCCGCAGCAGGCGCCGCGCCTGGACGGCCACCTCCTGCAGCACCTCGGCCGAGTCACGCAGCGATGCGAGGCGGCGGGCGAGGTCGTTGAGGACCGTGAGCTCGTCGGCGTGCTGCTTGCGCTCGGACAGACGCGCCCTGATCTCCAGGGCCAGGTCGGCCTGGGCCTCGATCGCGGCGCGCTCCCCGTCCGGGGCCTCGGCCAGCATGGCCCGGCGGTGGTTCTCGATGTCGCTGATGGAGCGCTCGTCGGAGAGGAGGTCCAGCCACGACCTGCGGGGACGCCCCACCGGGCTCGCATCGGTCATCCCACCATCATGCGGGACGATGCCCCTCCCGGCACGGAGAATCTCTCCGCAGAAGTGGGCGTACTTCGGAGACAACCTCCGTAGGGGCAGGGCGTGACACGTGGTCTGATCATTCAGTGGCGTGACGCCGGTCACGGCGTCCGATGAACGTGAGGACATGGCATGGGCACGGTGACGACGAACGACGGCGTGAGGCTGCACTGGACCGAGGACGGTGCGGGACCGGCCGTCGTGATGGTCGCCGGGTTCAACGCCCCGGCGACGTCGTGGATCCTGCAGTCCGACGCGCTGGTGGCCGCGGGGTATCGCGCCGTCGCGATCGACCGCCGCTCGCACGGTGAGTCCGAGGCGCCGGCGTTCGGCCAGCGCATCGCCCGCCACGCCAAGGACCTGCGCGACGCGATCGAGTCCATCGGCCTCGACGACGTCGTGCTCGTGGGCGGTTCGATGGGCGCCAGCACGGTCTGGTCGTACGTCGACCTGTTCGGCACGGACCGTGTGCGCGGCATCGTCAGCGTCGACCAGACGCCCCGGATGCTCAACGACGACGGGTGGCAGCACGGCTTCTACGGCTACACCGACGACAACTCCGGGACGCTGTTCCGCGAGGGTGTTCCCGACACCGGCCGCGGCCGCGCCATGGACCAGAGCCTGCCCGCGATCATGCGACTCCTCGAGCGGCTGGGGGACGCCGCGAACCTGCGCCAGGAGGTGGCTCCCGAGCTCCTTCCGCTGCTGCACGACCACACGCAGCAGGACTGGCGTGACGTCATCGCGCGCGTCGACGTCCCGGTGCTCATGGTGGCCGGACGCGACAGCCAGGTCTGGCCGGCCGAGCACGCCGCGGCGGCGGTCGCCGACAACCCCCTGGGACGGCACGTCGTGCTGGAGGACTGCGGTCACGCCGCCAACATCGACCAGCCGGACGTCTTCAACGCGGCGCTCCTCGGATTCCTGGCGTCGCTGTGACGATCACCGACTCCTCGACGCTGCTCGACGAGATCAGGCAGCACGTGCCGGCGCACCGCGTCGTGCAGGACGTCGACGTCATGCACGGGCTCAGCCACGACCAGGCCGAGTGGGCGCCCGCGGGCGTCCCGCTGGCCGTCGTCAGGGCGGAGTCGACCACGGAGGTGCTCGAGACGGTGCGCGCCTGCCACCGCCACGGCGTCCCGGTCGTCGCCCGCGGTGCCGGCACAGGCCTGTCCGGCGGGGCCAACGCGATCGACGGCGGCATCGTCCTGAGCGTCGAGCGGATGGACTCCGTCGTCGAGATCGACCCGCTCGAACGGATCGCCGTCGTGCAACCGGGTGTCGTCAACGACCACCTGCGCACCGCCGTCGCCGCCCACGGCATGTGGTACCCGCCGGACCCGGCGAGCGCCGTCTGGTCGACGATCGGCGGCAACGTCGCGACCAACGCGGGCGGCCTGTGCTGCGTCAAGTACGGCGTGACCCGCGACTACGTGCTCGCCCTCGAGGTCGTCACCGGCACCGGCGAGCTCGTCCGCCTCGGACGGCGCACCGCGAAGGGGGTCGCGGGCTACGACCTCGTCGGTCTCATGGTGGGCTCCGAGGGGACCCTCGGCATCATCACCGAGATCACGGTCAAGCTCCGCCCGCTCCCGGCCCCGTCGTGCACCGTCGCCGGCTACTTCTCGTCGATCGTCGACGCGGGCGCCGCGATCCGCGCCGTCGCCGCGGCCGGCCTGACCCCGTCCGCCTTCGAGCTGGTCGACCACCACTGCCTCGAGGCCGTCGACGCCTGGAAGAACATGGGGCTGTCGGTCGACGCCGAGGTCGTCCTGCTGGGCCGGTTCGACGAGCAGGGGGAGACCCGCGACGTCCTGGCCGAACGGATGCTGACGTGCTTCCGCGAGTCGGGCGCCACGTGGGCCGAGAGGTCGACCGACGAGGTCGAGGCCGAGGCGCTGTTCGAGGCGCGCCGACTGGCGTACCCGGCACTCGAACGCCTGGGCCCGGTGCTGACCGAGGACGTGTGCGTGCCCAAGGCGCACGTGCCGGAGATGCTCGCCCGCATCGAGAAGACGGCCGCGCGGCACCGGGTGAAGATCGCCAACATCGCCCATGCGGGCGACGGCAACCTGCACCCGCTGATCATCACCCCGCCGGGCGACGACGAGGCACGCGATCGCGCACAGCTCGCGTTCGAGGAGATCCTGTCGGACGCCCTGGAGCTCGGCGGCACCGTGACCGGCGAGCACGGCGTCGGCCTCCTGAAGCGCTCAGGGCTCGGCCGCGAGCTGTCGCACGAGGTGCTCGGCATGCATCGCGCCCTCAAGGCCGCCCTCGACCCGCGCAACATCCTCAACCCCGGCAAGGTGTTCTGGACGTCCGACGAGCAGGAGCCGGCATGACGTTGCAGCACGATCCCGAGTTCCTCGAGGCGTTCATGGCGCTGCTCGCCCGCATCGGTGAGATCGAGGTGCCGGACGTCATCGACGTCGCGGCGCTGCGCGAGCTGAGCCGCATCGACCTGCCGCTGTACGGCAAGCTCTTCGACCGTCCGGGTGACGTCGACTGGACCCCCATCCAGATCATGCGCGAGGACGGGTCGACGCTGCACCTGCGGTGGTACGAGAAGTCCGGCGCCGCCGCGGGCTCGGCCGTCGTGTACGCCCACGGCGGCGGGATGATCATGGGGTCGCTCGACGACTTCGACGCGATCCTGGCCCGGTACGTCTCGGAGAGCGGCGTGCCGATCCTCGCGGTCGAGTACCGCCTCGCGCCCGAGCACCCCGCCCCGGCCGGCGTGGACGATTGCCTCGCTGCGCTCGACTGGCTCGTCGCCGAGGCCGGCACGCTGGGCATCGACCCCGCCCGCATCGGCGTCATGGGCGACAGCGGCGGCGGAGCCCTGGCGGCGTCCGCGGCCCTCGCCGTCCGTGACCGCGGCGGACCGCCCCTGGCGAAGCAGATCCTGGTCTACCCGATGCTCGACGACCGCACCCGCGTGCCCGATCCGGTCATCGCACCGCTGGTGACGTGGACCTACGTCAACAACGTCGTCGCGTGGGACGCGGTGCTCGGCGACACCCCGGCGGACGCCCTGCCGCCCGTCGCGCCCGCGCGCGCCGACGACCTGACAGGGCTGCCCAGCACGTACATCGACGTCGGCGAGCTCGACATCTTCCGGGCCGAGGACGTCGAATACGCCGCGCGGCTGTCGGCGGCCGGCGTGAGCGTCGAGCTGCACGTGCACCCCGGCGTGCCGCACGCCTTCGAGCTGGCCGCTCCCGACATCGCCGTCTCGCGGCGCGTGCTGGCCGACCGCTACCGGGCGATGCGCTCGTTCTGACTACTGCTTGCGCAGGCGCACCAGGTCGGCCAGCGCGGCGTTCGACAGCTCGGTGAGCGCGCCCTCGCCGCCGTTGACGACGGCGTCGGCGAGCGACCGCTTCGAGCGGATGAGCTCGGCGATCGACTCCTCGATCGTCCCCTCGCTGATGAGCCGGTGGACCTGGACGTTCTTGGTCTGCCCGATGCGGTGCGCGCGGTCGGTCGCCTGGTCCTCGACCGCCGGATTCCACCAGCGGTCGTAGTGGATGACGTGGTCGGCGCGGGTCAGGTTGAGACCGACGCCGGCGGCCTTGAGCGACAGCACGAACACCGGGATCTGCCCGCCCTGGAACTCGTGGACCATCTTCTCGCGCCCGCGCACCGTGGTGCCGCCGTGCAGGAACTGGTTGGCGATCTTCTTCTCGTCGAGGTGGCGCGTCAGCAGCCGTCCCATCTGGGCGTACTGCGTGAAGACGAGCGTCGCGCCCTCCTCGGCCACGATCTCCTCGACGAGCTCGTCGAAGACGCCGAGCTTGCCCGAGCGCCCGCTCAGCTTCGACTCGGGCTCGCGCAGGAACTGGGCCGGGTGGTTGCAGATCTGCTTGAGCTGGGTCAGCAGCTTGACCACGAGGCCGCGACGCTGGATGCCCTGGGCCTGCTCGATCTGGGCCATGGTGCTGCGCACGACCGCCTCGTAGAGGCCGACCTGCTCGCGCGTCAGGTTGACCCGGTGATCGGTCTCGATCTTGGGCGGCAGCTCGGGGGCGATGCCGGGATCGGACTTGCGGCGCCGCAGCACGAAGGGCCGGATGAGCTGCGACAGGTCGTTGGCCTTCTCAGGGTCGCGGCGCGCCTCGATGTCGCGGGACCACGTGCGGCGGAACTGCTCGTAGGTGCCGAGCAGACCGGGCGTCGACCAGTCGAGGATGGCCCACAGCTCGGAGAGGTTGTTCTCGACCGGCGTGCCGGTGAGGGCCAGCCGGGCGACGGCGGGGATGTCGCGGATGGCGCGCGCCGTGCGGGCATGCGGGTTCTTGACGTTCTGGGCCTCGTCGGCGACGACCAGGCCCCAGCCGGGCTCGTGCTCCGAGAGCTCGACGACGTCGGCGCGCATCGTCGCGTACGTCGTGACGAGGAAGCCGTCCTTGACGTCCTGGAGGCTGCGGCCGGGACCGTGGTAGCGGTGGACGGGGACGCCCGGCGCGAACCGCTTGATCTCGCGCTCCCAGTTGCCGAGCACCGAGGCCGGGCAGACGACGAGCGTCGGGGCGGTGGTGTCGTCGGCCCGCTGAAGGTGCAGGGCGATGAGCATGACGGTCTTGCCGAGGCCCATGTCGTCGGCGAGGATGCCGCCCAGCCCGAGGTCGACGAGCTGCGTCATCCAGCGGAGCCCCTGCAGCTGGTAGTCACGCAGGTGCCCCTCGAGGTCGCTGGGCTGGACGGCGGGCGCGATGTCGCGGTCCTGGACGGCCAGCCGCTGGCGCACGTCCTCGAGCCAGCCGATCGTGTCGACCTCGGTCTTGCGGCCGTCGATCTCGAGCTCGCCCGTGACGGCGGCCCGCAGCGCCTCGAGGGCCGTGATCTCGTGCGTCCGCTGCTCGAGGACGCGGTGCAGGCGCGCCTTGTCGACGAAGACCCACCGGTCGCGCAGCCGGAGCAGGCCGGTCTGCGACTGGGCGAGCTGGTCGAGCTCGGCGGCCGACAGCACGTCGTCGCCCAGCGCGACCTGCCAGTCGAACGTGAAGAGCTGCCCGTGGGTGAACGCGGACGGACGGTCGGAGCCGGGGGTCTCGCGACGGCTCACGATGGCGGACGTCGACAGCTCGCGGACGAGCTCCGGAGGCCAGCGCACCTCGATGCGGTTGGCCATCAGGGTCGGGGCGAGGCTGCGGTCGCCGAGTCGGGCGAGCTCGTCGGGGCTCACGGTGACCGCACCGCGCGAGTGCGGGTCGCGGAGCAGCTCGGCCGGCTGCCACCACGCCTCGACCCTCCGCAGCATCGCCGCGGTGGGCTCCCTGGCGTCCTCGGCCATCGGGTGCGTCGAGCCGTTGAACAGGTCGCCGGCGTCGAACGCGCCCCACGAGCTGGACCGCGGGTGGACCCGGAGGCGCACCACGGCGGCCTGGTCGCCGGACGGGTTCTCGAGGAACGACACGATCAGCGACCACGAGAACGTCGTCTCGCGGGTGCGCTGCGGGGCGGCCTTGGGCGAGACGTACGTCTGACGCTGCGGGGTCGATGCGGCCTCGGGGGCGTCGACCTCGAGCGCCTTCAGGAACGCCGCGATCTTGGCCTGTCCGGCACCCGCGTTGGGGCCGATCGCCGCGCCGGAGTTCTGCAGCTGGTTGAGCTCGGTGGCGTCGGGGGAGCCCAGCGCGCCGCGCGCCATGATGCGCAGCGCGAGGATCGCGGGCGTCGCCCAGGCCCGCACCGACTTGTCGGCGGACATGACGCGGATGCCCTGGCTGAGGGGTCCGATGGCCTCGTTGGCCGTGGCCGACCGGTCGCCGTCGGGGGTGTGGAAGACGAAGCGGGATTCGGCCGGCGTCCCGCCCACCACGAACTCCACCGGATGCCGCAGCAACAGGCGCAATTCCGTCGCGGTGGGCATCCCTCCATTGTCGCCCATCGCCCCAACAAGCACTCGTCGAGGTCGCCATTCGGTGGTGGTCTGTCATCGTGGACGCATGTGGAGGAGGGTCGCGACGGCCGTGACGATGCTGGCCGTGGCCGCCTGTTCGTCGCCGGACGACCCCGAAGCCGCCGTCACGCCGAAGCCGGCAGCGACGACGTCCGCACCCGCACCGGGCCCGACCGCGTCCCCCGCACCGGCCGCCGTCTACCCCGGTACGAGCTGGCAGCGCGAGGACGCCGGCGACTTCACCGACCTCGACGCCGCGCTGGCCCGCGACGGCTCGACCTGCGTCGCGGTCGTCAAGGACGGCAAGCTCGTGCACGACGCCTACTGGAACGGCGGAGCGCCCGAACGCAGCCAGAAGGTCTACTCGATCGCCAAGTCGCTGACGTCGATCCTCGCCGGGACCTTCGCCGACGAGGGAGCCCTCGACCTGGACGCGAGCGCGGCCGAGCAGGTGGACGAGTGGCGTGGCACCGACGCGGAGGCCGTGACCGTCCGCAGCCTGCTCGCGATGACCTCCGGACGGCTGTGGAGCGACGCCGCCGACACCCGCATGATCCGGTCGACCGCGGACCAGACGTCGTTCGCCGTGGGCCTCCCTCAGGCGAGCGAGCCCGGCGACGAGTGGGTCTACGACAACGCCGCCGTGCAGACGCTCGAGTCGGTCCTCGACGACGTGGCCGGGTCCGACGACGTCGTCGGCATCGCGCAGGAGCGTCTGCTCGGACCGCTCGGGATGGACGACACCGAGTGGGGACGCGATGCGGCCGGCAACGCCCTGACCTACTCGGGCATGTCGTCGACGTGCCTCGACCTGGCGCGCGTCGGACACCTCATGATCAACGACGGCGTCTGGGACGGCGACCAGGTCGTGTCGGCGGACTACGTCGACCAGGCGACCAGCCCGTCGTCCGACCTGAATGCCGCCTACGGGCTGCTCTGGTGGACCAACGCGGAGGGACGTGTCGTCGAGGTGCTCCGGCAGGCCGGCTTCCCGAGCGACAAGGGTCCCTACGAGGGGCGGCTCGCGCCGGACGTGCCGGACGACGCGTACTGGGCGTTCGGCTACGGCAACCAGTACGTCGCCGTCGTGCCGAGCGAGGGCGTCGTCGCGGTGCGCCTCGGTGCCCGACCGGCGTCGCCCGACCGGGTGACGTTCGACAGCTTCACGGCGGGCGTGCTGGAGGCGCTGCGCTGATGGCCGAGGACCTCGAACGACGCATCCTCGACCTGCTGGCGAGCCGGGCGGCGACGTCGACGATCTGCCCGTCCGACGTCGCGCGGCAGGTCGCACCGGACGACTGGCGACCGCTGATGGGCCCGGTGCGCGACGCTGCCCAGCGGCTCGTCGACCGCGGCGAGGTCGAGATCACGCAGAAGGGCGAGGTCGTCGACCTCGCGACGGTGAGGGGCCCGATCCGCATCCGTCTGCCGCGGTCGTAGGGGAGTGTCCGACCCGGCTGCTTGAGTCGTCCCATGGACATCGACGAACCGGGCTGGCCGCTGATCGACGACTTCTTCGCTGCTCTCGCCGAGGGGCGCACGGCCGAGACCACGCGCCGGTACGAGCGCGTGCGGCATCGTCTGTACGACTTCCTCGACACCGGCGACATGACGCTCGGCCTCGGCACCGAGCAGGCGTCGCTGCTCGAGGCCGAGCGGCAGTTCCACGACTCCGGCGCGTTCTGGTCGCTGCTCGGCGCGGACGAGCTGGTGTACTGCCTGCCGAGCTTCCTGCACGCGACCTGGCTCCCGGAGGGCGACGGCGAGGCGCGTGCCCAGATCACCGTGCTGGCGCGACTGCTGAAGTCCCTGGCCCGTCACGACCTCGACTGGCAGGTCACCAAGTGCGCGTACTGGGAGGCCGAGGCTGCCGTGACGCAGGCACGCCGCGACCTGAAGCGACGCGCCACCGAGCCCGACGAGGCGCGCATGCCCGACCGGTTCCTGCAGCAGCCCGGCCCCGAGTGGTGATATGGTTGAACCATCAACTAGTACCGAGGGACCCACCATGGCGACGTACTCGATCACCGATCTCGACAACCGGCTCACGCCCAGCGCGCTGATGCCGGTCATGTTCGTCGGTCACGGCAACCCCATGCACGCCATCTCCGACAACGCCTACACGCGCACGTGGACGCAGCTCGGCGAGGAGCTGCCCGCCGCCCAGGCGATCGTCGTCATCAGCGCCCACTGGCTCACGCCGGGCCGGACCCACATCACCGACGCGCCCAAGAACCCGATCATCTACGACTTCGGCGGCTTCCCCGACGAGCTGTTCCGCGTCCGGTACGACTCGGTCGGCGACACCGACGTCGCCCGCGTCCTGGCCCGGCAGCTCATCGAGTACGAGGCCGAGCTCGACCAGCAGTGGGGCCTCGACCACGGCACCTGGAGCATCCTGAAGTTCCTCGCCCCGGCGCCCGAGGTGCCGGTCCTGCAGATCAGCATCGACTACTCCATGCCGCTGCCGCAGCTCTACGAGCTCTACGGACGGCTGCGGGCGATGCGCCGCCGCGGGGTGCTGTTCATCGGCAGCGGCAACATCGTCCACGCGCTGGGTCGCGCCAAGTGGGACGGCGGGGGAGCCTGGGACTGGGCGCAGCAGTTCGACGCCGACACGGCCACCGCCCTGCGCGACCGTCAGATCGGCAAGCTGCTCGACCCGTACGGCACCTGGGCCGAGGCGCGCATCGCCGTGCCGACCGACGACCACTACCGGCCGATGGTCGCCGCCCTCAGCCTGCTCGAGGACGGCGAGGACATCAGCTTCTTCAACAGCTCGATCGACATGGGATCGATCGGCATGCGGTCGTTCATCACAATTTAGCGCGACTGCAGCACCCGCTCGGCCTCGCGCTCGGCGGACGTGTTGATCCGGCCGGCGCGTGACCCGGCCAGCTTCGCCGCGATGTGGTCGGCCACGGTCACCGGCGCGTAGAGGTCGGGGTGCTCGTCGTCGATGCACGACGGCAGCGTCGACACGACGGCGTCGGCGTTGCCGTCGTGGAAGAACGCGGCCGAGCGACGGCGCTGGATCGTCCCGTCGACGATCGGCGGCTTGACCCGGTGCAGCGTCGACATCCACCGCTCGTTGGTCCAGCGCGCCATCAGGTCGCCGAGGTTGATGAGCAGTGCGCCGTCGGCGGGGGAGACGTCGTGCCACGTGTGATCGGACGCCAGCACCTGCAGCCCACGGACCTGGTCGGCCCACAGGATCGTCACGATGCCGAAGTCGGTGTGCTCGCCCATGCCGGTGAGATCACCGTCGAGGACCACGTCGGTGCCGGGCGGCAGCGCATAGTTGTTCATCCGCAGGACGTTGATCGAGTGGTCGGTGCGGTCGTCGAAGAACCCGGCCGGCAGGCCCAGCGCGTCGGCGAAGATCGCGACCATGGTCTCGGCGACCCGCTCGGCCTCGTCGAAGTACGCCTCCACGCGCGGCTCGAACCCGGACAGCTGCGGCCACGTGTTGTCGGCGTAGTGCTCGGGCATCGACACGCCGGGATGGTCGTGGACCGTCCGCCCGACGTTGTAGGCCTCGAAGAAGTCCGCCATGCGTCCGGCCGACTCCACACCGAGGCTCAGCGACAGGGACTCGGACTTCGGAGCCGAGTAGCCCCGGTTCTCGTCGGCGGGTCGCACGTACGACTTCTTCTCGTCGAGCGGGCAGCCGAAGAAGGCATCCATCGCCTCGCCGAGCCCGTGGAGGACGTCGTCGGGCACGCCGTGCCCGGTGATCTGGATGAAGCCGACCTCGCGGCACGCGCGGTCGATCTGGTCGGCCGTCACGGCCCGCTCCTCGGGGGAGCCGCCGCTCACGTAGGCGCTGATGTCGATGGTGGGGACGCTGAAGCTCATTTTTCTCCTTGACGGGTGCGGATAGACGCGCGAGGAGGTGTCCGCTGTCAGGTCCAAGGAGTTGGGCCAGCTGTCTGTTGAACTCTCGCGACGACACGAGCCTAACGAGGGGTTGTTACGCCGATGTGAAGCCTGGTCCTTTCGAGCCATTTCGGGGTGAACGACTGTCACGGACCGCCCGCGTGGCTCACGATGGGGCATCCGCACCACGAAGGAATCCCATGATCCGCAAGCCCGTCCTGGCAGCCGCCGCCGTCTCACTGATGTTCAGCGTCGTCGCCACCGCCTCGGCCGCCGAGGCCGTCCCGGCGAAGACCTACAAGAACTGCACGCAGCTGAACAAGGCGTACCCGCACGGCGTGGGCAAGCCGGGGGCCAAGGACAAGACGTCGGGCGTCCCGGTCCGCACCTTCAAGGTCGACAAGAAGGTCTACAACCTCAACACGAAGAGCGACCGCGACAAGGACGGCATCGCCTGCGAGAAGAAGTAGGGGTTGGGCCGGGTCTGGACACTGGTGAGGTGAAACGCTCCTCCCTCACGATCGTCCTGGTTGCCGTCCTCGTGGCCGCCGGCGCGGTCATCGTGGTGGCAGCGGATCGGGACGACAGCGGCGGCCCCTCGGCCGAGGTGCCGGTGGTCGCCGCGACTCCCGCCCCCGACCAGATCACCACGTTCTCGCGGTCGACCGGCATCCCGGCGCGTGCGCTGACCGCCTACGTGGCCGCCGCCGAGACCGTCGAGTCGGACGACCCGACCTGCCGCATCGCCTGGAACACCCTCGCCGGCATCGGCCTCTCGGAGAGCAGCCACGGCGCGTTCGGCGGCGCGACGCTCGACGAGGAGGGTGTCCCGACGCCCGGCATCATCGGCGTCCCTCTCGACGGCACCGGGGGCAACCGCGCGATCAAGGACACCGACGACGGTCAGCTCGACGGCGACACGACGTGGGACCGCGCGGTCGGCCCGCTGCAGTTCATCCCCGCGACGTGGGCGGAGTGGGGCGCCGACGGTGACGGTGACGGCATCGAGAACCCGCAGGACCTCGACGACGCGGCGCTGGCCGCGGCGCGCTACCTGTGCGACGCGGGCGGCGACCTGAGCGACTCCGAGGGCTGGTCGCGCGCCATCCTCGAGTACAACGAGAGCGGCGAGTACGCCCGCAAGGTCTCGCGCACGGCGTCGGAGTACGCGAGGGCCACCTGACGAGGTGCCGCAGGTCGCGTGTGAGGCTGTCCGCGTGAACGATCACGCCTTTCCCGCCGCCGATCGTGCCGCGGTCTACCGGGTCATCGGCGAGCGCCGCGACATGCGTCACTTCGCCGCCGGTTCCGTCCCGGACGACGCACTCGCGCGGATGCTGACGGCCGCGCACGAGGCGCCGAGCGTGGGATTGATGCAACCATGGCGGTTCATCCGCATCACCGAGCCGTCGTTGCGCACGGGGATCCATGCCCTCGTCGAGGCAGAACGCGCGAGGACGGCGGCCGCGCTGGGCGAGCGCTCCGACGAGTTCATGCGGCTCAAGGTCGAGGGGGTGCTGACGTGCGCGGAGCTGCTCGTCGTCGCGCTGGGGGACGACCGTGACCGTCACGTGTTCGGGCGGCGCACCATGCCGCAGATGGATCTGGCGTCAGCCGCCTGCGCGATCCAGAACCTGTGGCTCGCGGCCCGCGCGGAAGGCTTCGGGATGGGGTGGGTGTCACTGTTCGAGCCCGACGACCTCGCCCGGCTCCTGGACATGCCAGCAGGGAGCGAGCCCGTCGCCGTGCTCTGCCTGGGCCCCGTCGACGCCTTCTACCCGCGCCCCATGCTCGAGGCCGAGGGCTGGGCCGTCAGACGACCGCTCGACGAGCTGCTGTCCGTCAACGGATGGTCGTGACGACCACCCGCTGACGTCAACGGCTCAGGCCTGCTGCTCGGCGGCTTCCTGGTCGGCCAGCTGACGCTTGACGTCAGCCATGTCGAGATCGCGGACGGCCTGGATGATCTGCTCGAGACCGGCAGCCGGCAGAGCGCCCGGCTGCGAGAACACCAGGACGCCGTCGCGGAACGCCATCAGCGTCGGGATCGACGTGATCTGCGCTGCCGCCGCCAGCTGCTGCTGGTCCTCGGTGTCGATCTTGCCGAACACGACATCGTCGTGCTTCTCGCTGGCCGCCTCGTAGACGGGTGCGAACTGCCGGCAGGGGCCGCACCACGACGCCCACCAGTCGACCAGCGTGATGCCGTCGGCTCCGATGACCTCGTCGATCGATTCCTGGGTCAGTGTGACGGTGCTCATGGGCTACCTCTCGTGTGAAGACTCCGTACTGAGGTGTCAACCGTCCGAGGGCGACGCTCATTCCCGCGGTGCTCGGGGGGGCGCCTGAGGAATCTCGGCGGATCGGCGTCATGACCGTCTCTGACCGGACTCTCACACTCTGAGGGCGAAACACGTCGTCGGTCGAGCATGCTCGACAGCGGGGGGATCGGAGCGAGTCGTGAAGTACGACAGACCTGTGTGGCAGATCATGCACGAGTGTGCGGACGCCATGCCTGCTGTCTTCCGGTACGACGACGTCCGGAGCTGGTTCTCCGACCACTACCCCGACGTCAACGAGGCGACGATCCGCGCCCACCTCATCGGTCTCACCGAGGGTGGTCGTGCCAAGCACGTGCAGTTCGCTCCGCGTTCGCCGGTGTTCCGTCGTGTCGCGCGCGGCGAGTACGAGCCCATACCCGTCGCCGAGCGCGGCGAGGATCCGCACGGCCCGGCGCCGTCGACGAGCCGGATCAAGATGTCCGGCAACGGGCACCACGCCTCGCCCCCCGCCCCTCCCGCGCGTCAGGCGGGCACCGACGACGACAAGACTCCTGCGCAGCCCGTCGACAGCGACGACGAGGAGGACGAACCAGAGCCTCACGTGCCCGACATCATCCTGCTCGGCAGCGTGGGTGATCGCGTCAACGTCCCCGCTCCTGCCAAGGAGGTGTTCCGCGAGGTCTCGTTCCAGCTGAGCCGCCTCGATGCCGAGCTCAGCGGCAGCGAGTGGTTCATCCTCTCGGCAGAGCACGGGCTGGTGGCCCCGAACGAGTGGATCTCTCCCGACTCGCGCACGCTCGCCGACATGGAGCCGCACTATCGCGTCGTCTGGGCCTCGTGGGTGGTCGCCCGCCTGGAGTCGCTCGTCGGATCTCTCGACGGCATGGCCGTCAGGGTCGACGCTCCGGACGCCTTCACGGGTCCGCTGTTCACCGACCTGCAGGACGCGGGAGCCGTGGTGACGTCCGGGACGCTCGGGACGCTCGCGGCCAACCGTCCCGAGCCGGACGACAGCGGACCCTTCCGTCGTCCCGGTCCGGTCGAGATCGCCAGGACGCTCACCGCCGAGCGCGCCGTCGTCCGCGAGCGGATCGTGGAGCCCGCACCGGAGCCGCCGCCGGAGCCCGAGCCGGAACCGGACGACCCCGAGGAGCTCGCCACCGTCACCGCGATCGACTCCGGATCGTCCGTCGCAGCCCACCTCGCCGATCCCCGGCACGCCGTCCCGGCGACTCGTCTGGAGTCGCTGCCGCAGACGCCCGGCGTCTACGGCTGGATCGTCGACCCCAGCGGTGCCCGCCTGCTCAACCGGTGCCTCAAGCTCCCGGTGTCGCCCGGCCTGGTGTTCGTCGGGCAGGTCGGCGGGTCGAGCTGGCACTCCCTGGTCGACCCGATCGTCAACCTGCGCGACCACATCGACCGCGTGCAGCTCAACGGGCGCACACGCGCATCCACGTTCCGCATGACCCTCGCGACCGTCCTCAGCGAACACCTCGGCATGACGTCGCTCGAGGACCGCAGGCTCACCGACTGGATGCTCGAGCACCTGTCGATCTCCACGTGGGGATTCGAGGACGGCGAGGGTCTGCGTGAGCTGGCGCAGCTCCTCATCGGCGAGCTCGACCCGCCGCTGAACGTCGACCACCTGCCGGCGAGCGAGTACCGCGACCGCCTCCAGCAGATGCGCGGCGAGCTCGCCTAGCTCGTTCGGGCCATGCGGCATGCGCCATCCGAGCCGAATGTGCCGGACCCGCGGGCGTGACCGCGATCGACGCACGAGACTGGTGACAGCACCAGTCGCAGGGAGGGAGTCCCGACCAGCGCGATGGTCGGCGACGGTGCGCGGCGCCCCGCGGTGTCGCTCGACACGAGGCGAGCGACACCAGGGGCCTGCCGATCGGCCGGGAGGTTCCTGCTCAGCGCGTGCGCACGGGTTGCCTGGGACGGGCATGATCGACACATGGAACGCCGAACCCTGCTGTCAGGTATCGCCGCCGTCAGCGCCGCCGCGCTCGTGGGTTGCAGCCGGAGCGACGACGATCCGTCGCCGGCCCCCAGCACCACGACAGGTCCGGCCGCGACGGACGCACCGACGTCCGCGCCCACCGCAGTCCCCACCGCCGGGACACCGACGATCGCGGCGACCATCGCCACGGGCCTCAACGTCCCGTGGGGCATCGCGTTCCTCGCCAACGGTGACGCGTTGGTGTCGCAGCGTGACGAGGGCACGATCGTCCGGATCGCGACGGACGGCACCGTGACCCCACTCGGTGAGGTTCCCGGCGCGTCCGGGCGTCCCGGCGGCGAGGGCGGGCTCCTGGGCATCGCGACGCCTCCTGGCGACGAGAGCGTCCTGTTCGCGTACGTCACGACGGGCAGCGACGACCGCATCGTCCGGATGAGCCTCTCCGGCGACGAGCTGGGGTCGCCCGAGGAGATCCTCACGGGCATCCCCATCGGATCGCGCCACCACGGGGGACGTCTGCTGTTCGACCCCAGCGGCGCGCTCTTCGTCTCGACGGGCGACTCCGGCGACGGTGCACTGGCCCAGGATCGTGACTCGCTCGCCGGCAAGGTCCTGCGCATCGACCAGGACGGAGGGGCCGCGGCGGACAACCCGTTCGGCAACCGCACCTGGTCGTACGGGCACCGCAACATCGAGGCCCTGGCGTTCGACGCCGAGGGCAGGCTGTGGGCGGCGGAGTTCGGCGACAAGTCGGCCGACGAGCTCAACCTCATCGAGCGCGGAGGCAACTACGGCTGGCCCGACCTGGAGGGCAGGAGCGACGACGACGGTCTGGTGAACCCCAAGGTCACCTGGGGCACCGACGAGTGCTCGCCGGCCGGCCTCGCCATCACCAGGTCCACCGCCTACGTCGGAGCACTCCAGGGCGAGTGCCTGTTCGCGGTGCCGCTCGACGGGACGGACGCGGGGGAGCCGAAGGCGTTCTTCGGTGGCGAGCACGGCCGCATCCGCAGCGTCGCGGTCGCTCCGGACGGCGCCCTCTGGGTCGCGACCAGCAACACCGACGGCCGTGGCGACCCGAGGAACGAGGACGACCGGATCTTCCGCGTCACGGTGTAGCAGGCGAAACTACCGACGGGTAGGGGTGTTGCGCGTCGTAAACATGAGGTAGTCCTCATATGAGGGGAAACATACGACCTTGAGGGAGATCGTCATGGACGAGTCGGCATACGAGTACGAGCACGCACACCTGGCCGAGGCGGCGCGGAGGTTCCCGGCGCATCGTCTCGCGCATGCGGCGCCCCGCCCCGACAGCGACGTCAGCTACCTCGTGGCGTCGTCGGGAGTGGAGTTCGCGAGCCATGCCTGGGACGAGGCCGGGCACCTCTGACCCAGCACGAGAAGAACCCCCGGAGCGATGCTCCGGGGGTTCTTCGGTGGTTGACCGAGCGGTGCTGGGTCAGGGGGACGACACGCCGTCCCCGGCTCGTCCGATCCTGTGGTGAATCAGAGGGGACGGATGTTCGCCGCCTGCAGGCCCTTCTGGCCCTGCTCCACGTCGAACTCGACCTTCTGGTTCTCGTTCAGCGAACGGTAGCCGCTGGTCTGGATGGCGGAGAAGTGCGCGAACACGTCCTCGCTGCCGTCATCGGGGGCGATGAATCCAAAGCCCTTGTCAGCGTTGAACCACTTCACGGTCCCTGTTGCCATGTCCTACTCCTCTTGGCGAGATGCCACTCCCGACTTTCGCGAGTGGCTGTCGCGACGTACATCCAACCTTCGAGAAGAACTTGACATCCCGAGAGTCAATTCCCTTGAGAGACGTGCTTCATTCGTACGGCCCAACGTCGTGCAACTGCTCAAAGCCTAGGGCAACCAGATCCCGTTTTGGCAAGTGCTGAGGCCGCCGAATGAAAATTCTGGGTGAACTCGGGAGCTATCTGCGGGTGCCGAAGACCTCGGCGACGTAGATGTCGCCGTTGCTCGCGCGAGCGACGCCGACGCCGATGTACCGCATCTCGGCGGCACCCATGTTCTTGGCGTGACCGGCCGAGTTGGCCCAGGCGGCCACCACCTTGGTGCCCGACGAGAAGTTCCAGCCGATGTTCTCCGACGTGCCGGTCAGCTTGCAGTCCCTGAGGATCTTCCTGAGCCGGCCCTCGCGGTGCGCGAGCACCTTGTGCTTCGCCATCCACTTGGCCTGACCGGTAGCCCACCGATCGACGCACTTCTGCGCCTTGACCGCGACGACGCCCTGCTGCGCGCGGTACTCGTTCGTCGCGGCGATGACCTGCTTCTCGTAGGTCTTCGCGCTGACCGCCGAGGCAGGAGCCGCCGCGACGAAGGTGACGAGGGCGGCGAGCGCCAGCGCCCGGGCGATGGTCCTCAGGGAAACAGGCATAGGGGCCAGCCTACGTGATCAGGACCTTTGTCGCCCCTTTTCCCAGGGACATGGTCCTGATCAGAGGATGAAGGTGCCATGACGTGCGTCTAGTCACAAAGGACTAGTTCGTATAGTCACTTCGAATCAAAGTCAAGACTGCAGTTCTGCCTGAAAGTTGCCTAAGTTACCCATGTTGCGTCGAGCGCACCTCACAAGGGTGTGTCCGAAGGCGGTGGGGCGACCGCCCGACCGCACGTCGAATCAATGATTCTGTAGGGGGAACCTTGAAGCGTGTGACCTCGGGCCTGGTCGGCCTCACACTCGCAGCGTCTCTCGGTCTGGCATATGCCTCGCCGGGTACAGCAGCACCCGCACCACCGGTCAAGGCTCAGGACCAGCCGACGAAGGTCGGCAAGGACGAGCTGCCGAACCCGCTCGAGGACAAGCGCCGCGCCCTGCGCGAGACCGCTGTCACCGACGTGCTCAACGGCGACGCCACACCCGTCGACAAGAACGGCGCATCGGTCGTCAAGGTCGGCAAGGGATACAGCCCCGCCGACGCAGCGGCGCTGGCCAACAAGAAGGCTTCGAAGAACCAGCTCAAGGCCATCTCGAACAAGAAGCAGAAGGATCAGTACGTCGAGCTCAAGCAGGAGCGCGCCGACAAGATCTTCGTCATCCTCGCCGAGTTCGGCGACCAGCGTCACCCCGACTTCCCGGACGTCGACGCCGATCCGACGGTCCCCGGACCGACGACGTTCGACGGCCCGCTCCGCAACAAGATCCCCGAGCCCGATCGCACCAAGGACAACTCGACGGTCTGGCAGCCCGACTACAACCAGCAGCACTACCAGGACCTGTACTTCGGAGACAAGAAGGGCCAGGAGTCCGTCAAGACCTATTACGAGACGCAGTCCTCGGGTCGCTACACGGTCGACGGTCAGGTCCAGGACTGGGTCAAGGTTCCGTACAACGAGGCACGTTACGGTCGCGACGAGTCGTACCGGACGGTCTGGAACCTGATCCAGGACTCACTGACGGCCTGGGTCGCCGACCAGAAGGCGGCCGGCCAGACCGACGCGCAGATCAAGGCGAACATCGCGACGTACGACAAGTACGACCGCTACGACTTCGACGGTGACGGCGACTTCAACGAGCCCGACGGCTACATCGATCACTTCCAGATCGTCCATGCCGGCGGTGACGAGGCCGACGGCGATCCGCAGCAGGGTGAGGACGCCATCTGGTCGCACCGTTGGTACGCGTTCGGCACCGACGCCGGTCTGACCGGTCCGGCGCAGAACAAGCTCGGCGGCACCCAGGTCGGCAACACCGGCATCTGGGTCGGCGACTACACGGCGCAGCCCGAGAACGGCGGTCTGTCGGTCTTCGTCCACGAGTACGGTCACGACCTCGGCCTGCCGGACGACTACGACACCAGCGGAGGCGGCGACAACAGCAGCGAGTACTGGACGCTGATGGCGCAGAGCCGACTGAACGGCAAGGGCGAAGCGCTCGGAACTCGTCCGGGCGACCTCGGAGCCTGGAACAAGCTGCAGCTCGGCTGGCTCGACTACGAGGCTGTCGGGACGTTGCAGAAGAAGACGCTCGAGCTCGGCCCGCAGGAGTACAACTCCAAGAAGGCCCAGGCTGCGGTCGTCGTCCTGCCGAAGAAGGAGGTGACGAAGGACAACGGCGCGCCGGCAACCGGGACGAAGCAGTTCTTCTCGGGCTCGGCCGACGACCTCAACAACACGATGACCACCGACGTCGACCTCACCGGCAAGACCGGGGGAGTCCTCGACGCCAAGGTGCGTTACTCGATCGAGGCCGGCTACGACTACGCCTACATCCAGGCGTCGACCGATGGCGGTTCGACGTGGAAGTCGCTCCCCGGCACGATCGGTGGCGCGGCCATCCGCAACGACGCCTCCGGCAACCCGGCGATCGACGGTGTCCAGGCCACGTGGGCTGCCCTGAAGGTGCCGCTCACCGCGTACGACGGTCAGAAGATCAAGCTGCGCTTCCTGTACAAGACCGACGGCGGCGTGTCCGAGGCCGGTCTGTTCGTCGACGACCTCACGGTCAAGGCGGGCGCCACGACGCTGCTGTCCGACGGCGCCGAATCCGGTGGCCCGGCGTGGACGTACGACGGGTTCTCCATCGTCGGTGCGACCTCGACGGAGCTGTTCGACAACTACTACATCGCCGGGCACCGGTCGTACGTCTCGTACGACAAGTACCTCCAGACCGGCCCGTACAACTTCGGCTTCGCCAACACGAAGCCGGACTTCGCCGAGCACTACTCGTACGGGCACGGCCTGCTCATCTCGTACTGGGACACGTCAGCACAGGACAACAACACCAACGTGCACCCCGGTACCGGACGCAACCTCATCATCGACGCCAACCCGACGCCCATCACGAACATCGTGACCGGAGCGCCGTGGCGGGCACGCGTGCAGATGTACGACGCACCGTTCTCGACGCACAAGGCCGACTCGATGACGTTGCACACCGACGGCAAGCCCAGCTACATCCGTGGCCAGGATGCCAAGCCGCTCTTCGACGACACGAAGAAGTACTGGTTCAAGGAGCTCCCGAACCACGGGGTCAAGCTGCCGGCTGCTGGTGTCAAGATCCGTGTCCAGAAGGAGAACGGCACGTCGCTGAAGGTCAAGTTCAACTAGACCTTCTCCACGAACGAGGGGCGCGCGTCGGGGGGCGCGCGCCCTTCCCCAGGACGGGGGTACGCATCAGGGGGTGCGTACCCCCTTTGGCGTGTCGTCACATCCCGCCTACGACACACGGCGAACATGGCTACGACGTGGAGAGCCGCGGCGCCCTTTCCTGACCTGGAAAGAAGGACGCCGCGGCGGCTTGGGGGACTACTTGGCGTTGACGACCTCGTCGATCGCGCCGGGCGCTCCGCCGAACTCGTCGGCCACCTCGCCCTCGACCTCGTCGGCGTCGACCGTGTGGTGCCCGTCCTCGTCGAGACCGGCGTCAGCGTCGGCCAGCAGCCGGTGACCGCTGGCGAGGACCGCGATGGCGACCAGCACCGTGATCGCCCCCAGGGCGAACGGCACGTGGACGTTGAAGTGCTCGACCAGCTTCCCGGCGGCGAACGGTGCGAGGCCGCCGCCGATGAACCGGACGAATCCGTACGCGGCAGAGGCGACCGGGCGCTCGACCGGCGACACGATCATGACGGCCTGGGTCATCAGTGTGTTGTTGATGCCGATGAAGATGCCCGCCGCGATGACCGCGCCGATCATGAGGGTCTGGTTGGTGGGGCTGATCGCCATGACGGCGAGATCGATCGCGAAGAGGGCCAGCGACCCGTACAGCGACGCCGCCGTGCCGAACCTCCGCTGCAGCCAGGGGGCGCCGATGACCGAGAAGAACGCCACGAGGATGCCCCAGCAGAAGAAGACCCAGCCCAGGGCCGTGATCGACAGGTCCATCGGGAACGGCGCGTAGCCGAGCATCGTGAAGAAGCCCCAGTTGTAGAGCAGCGCCGTGATGCTCATCGTCAGCAGACCGCGGTGCGTCAGCGCCTTGAGAGGTGCGCTCAGTGCGGTCGTGTGCTCGGGCTTCGGGGTGGCAGGCAGGAGGAAGATCGTGCCGACGAGCGCGACGGCCATGAGGGCCGCGACGCCGAAGAACGGCCCACGCCAGCTGATGTTGCCCAACACGCTGCCGACGAGGGGACCGGCCGCGATGCCGAGCCCGAGCGCAGCCTCGTAGAGGATGATCGCCCCGGCGAAGCCGCCGCGCGCGCTCGACACGATCGCCGCCAGCGACGTGGCGATGAAGAGGGCGTTGCCCAGGCCCCAGCCGGCGCGGAAGGCGACGATGCCCGAGATGGTGTCGGTCGAACCCGCCAGCGCGGCGAAGACGACGATGATCACGAGGCCCGTCAGCAGCGTCCGCTTGGCACCCAGACGGCTCGAGACCCAGTTGGTGCCGAGCATCGCGACGGCCGTCACGACCAGGTAGCTGGTGAAGAGCAGCGTCACCTGGCTCTCGGTGGCGTCCAGCTGCGTCTTGAGCGCGGGCAGGATGGGATCGACCAGGCCGATGCCCATGAAGGAGATGACACAGGCGAAGGCGACGGCGTAGACCGCCTTGGGCTGCTTGAACAGATTGGCCCCGGTGGGGGCGGAGTGGTCAGACATGGGGCTCCGTCAGGTGGGAGAGGGCGGGTGCGGCCGCGACCAGGAGCGCGCGGTCGTAGGACGTGAGCCGGTCGAGCCGCGCGACGATGGCCGCGTCGTGGGCCTCGCGGCGCACGGACAGCTCCGTCACGCCGATCGGCGTGATCGCGATGAGGGTCGCGCGGCCGTCGGCCGGATCGGGCTCGCGCGTGGCGAGGCCCGATGCCTCGAGGCGTTGTACGAGTCCTGTCATCGCGGGCTGGGTCACCGACTCGTGATCGGCGAGGGCTGTGACGCGCTGTGGTCCCAGCCGGTCGAGCACGGACAGCGTCGCGGCTGCGGTGCGGCTCAGCGTGTGCTGAGGTGCATCGCGCACGAGCGAGAGAGCGAACTCCCGCAGCACCGCCGTGAGCTGCGCGGTATGCGGTTGCATCATGCAACCAAATATATCAGGTCCCTATGTACGTGCGACGTCTCGTCGGTCACACGGCGGGACGGCTACAGGTCGTAGTCGATGACCAGCGGAGCGTGGTCGGACCAGCGCTCGGCCCAGCTCTCTGCGCGGTCGACGACCGCGGTGCGTGCCGTGGCGGCCAGCTCGGGGGTGGCGATCTGGTAGTCGATGCGCCAGCCGGTGTCGGTGTCGAAGGCCTGCCCGCGCATCGACCACCAGGTGTAGGGGCCGGGCACGTCGCCGGCGATCGCGCGGTGCACGTCGACCCAGCCGAGCTCGCCGAAGAAGCGGTCGAAGTAGGCCCGCTCCTCGGGCAGGAAGCCGGCCTTCTTCTGGTTGGCCTTCCAGTTCTTGATGTCGAGGGAGGTGTGGCCGACGTTGAGGTCGCCGGTGACGACGGCGTGGGCGCCGGTCGCCCGGATCTCGGCCAGACGCGTGGCCATCTGCTCGAGGAACCGGTACTTCTCCTCCTGGCGTGGCGTGCCGGCCTCGCCGGAGTGCACGTACGCCGAGACGGCGGTGAGCGTCGAGCCGTCGGGCAGGGGGATGTCGGACTCGATCCAGCGGCCCGAGTCGTGGAAGAACGGGTCGCCGTTGCCGACGCGGTGCACCGTGGGCTCGACACGGCTCAGCACCGCGACGCCGGCTCGTCCCTTGGCGGCGGCCTCGGTGTGCGCGACGTGGTAGCCGGTGCCCTCGAGGATCTCGCGCACGATCTCGTCGGGCGCCCGCACCTCCTGCAGCGTCACCACGTCGGCATCGCGGGCGGCGAGCCATTCGCTGAGACCGGACGACTGTCCGCGGGTCTTGTTGTGGGCGGCACGGATGCCGTTGACGTTGACGGTCGCGATTCGAAGCACGTCCTTCACCCTAACGGGCGCCACCGACGCTCAGGCGTTGGCGGCGACCAGGCTCAGCACCACCGCGAGGAGCGCCGGGACGCCCTGGATCGCGGCGGCGCGAGCGTACGATCTGCCGGTCGAGATCAGGACCAGTGCGGCGGCCAGCATGCTGCCGCACGCGAACACGACGAGCGTCCAGCCGACCACGTCGCGGGTGTCCGACAACGCCACGACCGCGATGCCGACGAACGTCCCGATCGCGAGGAACAGGTTGTAGAAGCCCTGGTTGTACGCGAGCGGCGCCGTCGTGTCGGCGTCCTCCTGCGACGTGAGCCCGAAGGTCCTCCAGGTGCTCGGCTCGCGCCACCGCAACTTCTCCAGGGTGAAGAACAGCACGTGCAGCAGCCCGGCGACGGCGGCGAGGATCAGCGCGAGAACGGTCATGGCGAGCAATGTAGCGCCACGGGGCTCTCAGAACTCCTCGTGCGTGCGGGGGTCACCGCCGATGCGCCGGCCCGTGTCGAGGCCGGCCATGAGCTGCAGGTCGTCCCCGTCGAGCTCGACGCCGAAGATGTCGAGGTTGCTGCGGAACCGTTCGGGTGTCGCCGACTTCGGGATCGGTGCGGCGCCGATCTGGGTGTGCCAGCGCAGCACGACCTGGCCGGGGGTGAGGTCGTGCCTGGCCCCGATCTCGGCGAGCACGGGCTGCTCGAGCAGGTCGGACTTGCGACCGAGGGGCGTCCAGCTCTGGGTGATCGTGCCGATCGCCTCGTCGGCTGCGCGCTGGTCGGCCTGCGGGAAGTACGGGTGCAGCTCGACCTGGTTGACGGCCGGAACCACGCCGGTCTCGGCGACGAGGCGGTCGAGGTGCTCGGGCAGGAAGTTGGAGACCCCGATCGACGTCGCGAGCCCGGCGTCACGCAGCTCGATCAGCGCCCGCCACGTCTCGACGAACTTGTCGATGCGGGGGAGCGGCCAGTGGATCAGGTAGAGGTCGACGTGGTCGAGGCCGAGTCGTTCGAGGGACGCCTCCAGCTCGCGGCGCGGCCCGTCCCTGCCGTGGGCGTCACCGGGCAGCTTCGTCGTGACGAAGAGCTCGTCGCGAGGCACGGACGACTGGGCGATGCCCCGTCCGACCTCGGTCTCGTTCTCGTACCGCGTCGCGGTGTCGAGCAGCCGGTAGCCCGCCTCGATCGCCTCGGTGAAGAGGTCGGGATCGCCGATGGAGTACGTGCCGAAGCCGAGCACGGGCATCGTGCGGCCGTCATTGAGGTCGATGAGGGGTGCCGTGGTCATGCCCTCCACGGTAGATGCCTCAGCCCACCTGCGCTGCCGCTGCCCGTCCTGCGGCACGACCGCTGAACAGGCATCCCCCGAGGAACGTCCCCTCCAGGGAGTTGTAGCCGTGGACGCCGCCGCCACCGAAACCGGCGACCTCGCCGGCGGCGTAGAGCCCCTCGAGCGGCTCGCCGTCGGCACCCAGCACCTGGGAGTCGAGGTTGGTCTCGAGGCCGCCGAGTGACTTGCGGGTCAGCACGTGCAGGCGCACGGCGATCAGCGGCCCCTTGGAGGGGTCGAGGATCTTGTGCGGGCTCGCGACACGGATGAGCCTGTCGCCGCGGTAGGACCGCGCCTGGCGCAGGGCCGCGACCTGCAGGTCCTTCGTGAAGTCGTTGTCGAGCTCGCGGTCGCGGTCCTGCACCTGGCGCCGCACCTCGGCGATGTCGACGGGGGCGTCGGGGGTCAGCCGGTTCATGCCCGCGACCAGCTCCTCGATCGTGTCGGCGACGACGAAGTCCTCGCCCTTGGACTTGAAGGCCTCGACCGGGGTCGTCGCGCCCTTGGAGAGTCGCTCCTTGAGCAGCGTTCGCACGCTCCTGCCGGTCAGGTCGGGGTTCTGCTCCTGCCCGGAGAGGGCGAACTCCTTCTGGATGATGGCCTGGGTCAGGACGAACCACGAGTGGTCGTGTCCGCTCTGGCGCAGCAGCTTGAGCGTGCCGAGCGTGTCGAAGCCGGGCAGGCCCGGGATCGGCAGGCGGCGACCCGAGCCGTCCAGCCACATCGACGACGGTCCCGGCAGGATGCGGATGCCGTGCATCGGCCAGATCGGGTCCCAGTTCTTGATGCCCTCGACGTAGTGCCACATGCGGTCGCGGTTGATGTGGCTCGCGCCGGCCTTCTCGGCGATGCCCAGCATGCGTCCGTCGACGTGCGCCGGGACGCCGGAGATCATGTGCTCCGGGGGAGTGCCGAGCCGCTCCGGCCAGCTGGCGCGCACGAGGTCGTGGTTGCCGCCGATGCCGCCCGACGTCACGATGACGGCCTGGGCGGTCATCGAGAACTCGCCGATCGACGTCCGGGACGTCGGCGCGGCCCGCTCGGCGTCCGTCGGCTCGAGCACCCGGCCGCTGACACCGGTGACGGCGACGTTCCCGGTCTCCGTGCGGCCAGTGATCAGCTCGTCGACCTGGTGGCGAAAGGCGAGCTGCACGAGTCCCTTCGCGTGACCCTCACGGACGATGCGCTCGAACGGCTCGACGATGCCGGGCCCGGTGCCCCAGGTGATGTGGAACCGGGGGACCGAGTTGCCGTGACCGCCGGCGAGGCCGCCGCCACGCTCGGCCCAGCCGACGACCGGGAACACGCTGTGGCCACGCTCCTTCAGCCAGGTGCGCTTCTCGCCGGCGGCGAAGTGCACGTACGCCTCGGCCCACTGCCGCGGCCAGCGGTCCTCCTCGCGGTCGAACTGGGCGCTGCCCGCCCAGTCCTGCAGCGCGAGATCGACCGAGTCCTTGATGCCCATGCGGCGCTGCTGGGGGGAGTCGACGAAGAACAGACCGCCGAACGACCAGTAGGCCTGGCCGCCGATGCCCTGCTCGCCCTCCTGGTCGACGAGGACCACGGTGCGGCCCGCCTCGACGAGCTCGGCGGTGGCGACGAGGCCCGCGAGACCTGCTCCGACGACGATCACATCAGCTTCCATGACGCCGATTGTGTCCTACGCCTCGCGTGATACCACATCGGGGACGGGCGTATTACCGCGTGAACACGGCTCGAAATGACTGTTCGTGACGGCCAAGGAGGGCTAGATTCATGGCCGTACACACTCATCGTTGGGAGAAAATGGTTATGGCCGTCGACTTCAAGTCAATTGGCAAGTTCGAACAAGGTGCGTTGATCGCCGGAGGTCTTTCGCTGATCCTCTCGTTCATCAACAAGTACGTGACCGTCTCCTTCGACGGGGACGACGTTCCCGGTCTGAGCGGCGCCGTGGGCGGGACGAACGCGTGGGACAGCTGGGCGACCATCGGCATCCTGCTCGTCATCGTCGCGACCGCGATCGTCGCCGTGAAGGCGTTCGCCCGGGAGAACCTCCCGGCCGGTGTTCCGTGGAGCCTGGCTGCCTTCGCCGCCGCGGCGCTCGGAACCCTGCTGCTGATCCTCCGCGCGTTCACGTACTCCGACGGCGGCGTCGCGCAGGTCAGCATCGGTCCCGGCTGGTCGGGCTGGGCGCTGTTCATCACGACCATCGCCCTCAGCGTCCTCACGTTCCTGTCCTTCCGGGAGTCCGGCGAGAAGATCCCCGAGTTCAACAAGGGCGGCGCCACGACGACGTCGACCAGCGGCCCCACCCCGCCGGCCGCACCGCCCGCTGCGCCCCCGGCTCCGCCGGCCGCGGGACCCCCGGTCCCGCCGACGACGCCGCCTGCACCCCCGGCTCCGCCGGCCTCGGGTCCGCCGGCTCCGCCGACCGCTTGATCGTCATCGCTGTGTGAAGGGCCCGGCTCCGGCCGGGCCCTTCACACGTCCGGGGTCAGGCGGTGAAGGGCGGGCGGTCGTCGAGGCGGACGGAGCGGCGTCCGGCCCAGCGCCACAGGCGAGCCGTGAGGTCACGGTCCTCGTCGGTGACGAGGTTGCCCATGACCCGCAGCGCGAAGGTCATCAGCGTGTGCGAGCGCATGCCGATGGGACCGGCCGTCGGCAGCAGCCGCGGGACGGTGATGAGTCCGGCCAGCCGGCGGGCGATCGAGAACGCCTCGCCGTAGTGGCTCGTGAGCAGCTCCGGCCATGCCTCGGCGAGGTCGGTGCGCGTCCGCATCAGCTCGGCGGCCTCGCGCCCGGTCTCGAGCCCGTAGTCGATGCCCTCGCCGTTGAGCGGGTTGACGCAGCCGGCGGCGTCGCCGATCACGACCCAGTTGGGTCCGGCGACGCCCGAGACCGCGCCGCCCATGGGCAGCAGGGCGCTGGTCGGGGCGCGGAGCTCGCTGGTGAGGTCCCACTCCTCGCGGCGCAGCGTCGCGTAGTGCTCCATGAGCGGACGGATCTGCAGGTCGGCCGGACGCTTGAGCGTCGCGAGCGCGCCGACGCCGAGGTTCACCTCGCCGTTGCCGAGCGGGAAGATCCAGCCGTAGCCGGGCAGGAGCTCGTCGCCGGAGCCGTTCGACGCGGGGCCGCGCAGCTCGAGGTGCGACGAGATCCACGGGTCGTCGCTGCGTCCGGACTTGACGTACGAGCGTCCGGCCACGCCGTAGGCGGTGTCGCGGTGCCACTCGCGTCCCAGGGCGCGGCCGAGCGGGGAGCGGACGCCGTCCGCGACGACGAGCCGGTGGCAGGTCACGGTGTGCGGGGTGCGGTCGGTGCCGACCTGGAAGACCACGCCCGTGACCTTGCCGTTGCCGTCGCGGACGGCGTCGACCGCGCGGGCGCCCTCGAACGGGGTGGCGCCGGACTCCACCGCGACGCGGAAGATCTTGTCGTCCAGCTCGGTGCGGGGGACGGCCGAGCCGTGGTCGGGCAGGGAGCCCCCCGGCCAGGGCAGCAGCAGCTCCTGGCCGAAGCCGGCGGCGCGCAGCCCCCGGTTGGTGCCGTGGCCGCGCACCCACTCGCCGAGTCCGAGCCGCTTGAGCTCCGCGATGGCCCGGGGCGTGAGGCCGTCGCCGCAGGTCTTGTCGCGCGGGAACGTGGCGGCGTCCGCCAGGACGGTGTCCATGCCGAAGCGGGCCGTCCAGGCGGCGGCCGCCGAGCCGGCGGGACCGGCACCCACGACCAGGACGTCGGTGTGGGTCGGGAGGCTCATGCCTCGATTCTCCCACCGTCCCGGCAATGGGAGGATGTGACCCATGAGTTCCCAGGCAACCTCACCAAAACCTGACACCGAGATCCACTACGCGTCCCGCGGCTCGTCGTACTTCGACGTCCTGCTGGCGCTGTTCTGCGTCGTGCTGGTGGTGTCGAACATCGCCGCGACCAAGTCGACCGAGTTCGTCTCCGGCCACGACTTCTCGATCGGGCCGGTCCAGGTGCTGCCGATCATCTCCGACGGCGGCGCGATCCTGTTCCCGCTGGCGTACATCCTCGGCGACGTCATCTCCGAGGTGTATGGGTTCAGGGCCGCGCGCCGGGCGATCCTCGTCGGGTTCGGGACGGCCCTGCTGGCCTTCGCGACGTTCCTGATCGCGATGAAGCTGCCCGGTGCGAGCTTCTACGAGAACCAGGACGCCTTCGAGAGCGTCGTCTGGTCGGGCGTCCAGATCGTCGGCGCCTCGATGGTCGCGTACCTGACCGGTCAGTTCCTCAACTCCTACGTGCTGGTGCGGATGAAGGCCCGCTCGGCGGAGCCCGGACTGTGGCGGCGTCTGGCCGGCTCGACCGGCGTCGGCGAGGCGGCCGACACGTTCATCTTCTGCGCCATCGCGGCGTCCGCCATCGGCATCACGACGGGCGGCCAGTTCGTCAACTACTTCGTCGTCGGCTTCGTCTTCAAGTGCGCCGTGGAGCTGCTCGTCATGCCGATCACGATGGTCGTCATCCGGTTCCTGAAGCAGCGCGAGCCGTCCTACTGGGCCTAGCAACTCCCTCCGGTCCGCGGTTTACCACGCCGGCAGGGCAAGCCCTGTCCGGGCACGGATTCCTGGCCGTGCTCGGAACATCCTTCCCCTGCTCGGAACAGGGTTCCTGTGCCCGGACGCCGTCCAGCTTGCCGCGCCCGGACGAGGTTTCCCCTGCTCGGAACAGGGTCCCTGTGCCCGGACGCCGTCCAGCTTGCCGCGCCCGGACGAGGTTTCCCCTGCCGGCGTGGTAAACCGCGCCCGGGTGTCAGGCGTAGAACAGCGCCAGGAACTCGTCGCGGAACTCCGTGAACGTCCCGGCGTCGATGTGGTCGCGCATGTCGTCGACGAGGCGGACGGTGAACCGCTCGTTGTGGATCGTGCAGAGCGTCGCGGCGACGTACTCCTTGGTCTTGAACAGGTGGTGCAGGTACGCCTTGGAGTAGTTCGCGCAGGTGTAGCAGTCGCACTCCGGGTCGATGGGCCCGAAGTCGCGCCGCGACGCCGCGACCATGACGTTGTAGCGACCCGTCGTCGCGTACACCCGGGACGACCGGGCGACCCGCGACGGCGAGACGCAGTCGAACGTGTCGCAGCCGTTCTCGACCGCGGTGAACAGATCGTCGGGCTCGCTGATGCCGAGCAGGTGCCGGGGCTTGTCGGCGGGCAGCTCCTCGCACACCCAGCGCACGATCGTCCCGAGGTTCTCCTTCTCGATCGCCCCGCCGACGCCGTACCCGTCGAACCCGGCGCCGTCGACCTCGAGGCCGACGAGGCCCCGCGAGGCAGCACGTCGCAGGTCCTCGTGCTGCGCGCCCTGCACGACGCCGAACAGCGCCTGCGCCGGCTTGTCGGCACGCACGGACGACAGCCGCCGGTGCTCGACGAGGCACCGCTGCGCCCACGCCTGCGTCCGCGCCAACGACGACACCTGGTACTCGTACGAGTTCATCAGCGTCGTCAGCTCGTCGAAGGCGAACATGATGTCGGCGCCGAGCTGGTGCTGGATCTGCATCGACACCTCGGGCGTGAACCGGTGCATCGAGCCGTCGAGGTGCGACTTGAACGTCACGCCGTCGTCGTCCACCGTCGCCAGGCGGTCCTTGCCCTCGGCGATGACGTCGTCGGCCTGCACGGAGTGGGCGTCCATCGACAGGGTCTTCTTGAACCCGGCGCCGAGCGACAGCACCTGGAAGCCGCCCGAGTCGGTGAACGTGGGCCCCGGCCAGTTCATGAACGTGCCGAGACCGCCGGCCTCGTCGACGATGTCGGCGCCGGGCTGGAGGTACAGGTGGTACGCGTTGGCCAGCAGCGCCTGGGCTCCCAGGTCGGACATCTGCTCGGGCAGGACGGCCTTGACCGTCGCGCGCGTGCCGACCGGGATGAACGCCGGGGTGCGGATCTCACCGTGCGGGGTCGAGATCGTGCCGGTACGCCCGAGCGATCCGGGGAGCTCCTTGCCGAGGGTGAACACGCGACTATCCAACCAGCCGGACCGCGCCGGCCAGCGCGCCGACGGTCAGCACGACGAAGACGGCGTTCCAGACCGGTGCGGGCAGGAACGTCAGGCGGGCGAGGACGTCGGCGTCCGTCGTCCGTGTACGGGCCCGACGACGGTGCGACCACAGATCGATCGTCGTGCGCGGGGCCGCTCCCAGCAGGAACCACGCGAAGGTCAGGGCGGCGAAGTCCTGGACGTCCGTCGGCGAGCGCCAGATCAGCAGGGCGACGGCGGCTCCCGTGAGGACGACGACCAGCAGGCCGAACCAGTTGCGGATGAACGCCAGCATGAAGCCGAGCGTCGCGAGCCCTGCGTACAGGGCGACGGGCGTGCGGTCGTTCTCCACGAGGACGACCGACACGAGCCCGAGGACGGCTGGAGCGAGGTATCCCGCTGCCGCCGTGGCGATCATGCCGAGCCCTCGGGGCCTGCCGCTGGACACGGTCAGCCCGGACGTGTCGGTGTGCAGCCGGATGCCGTTGAGCCGTCGCCCCGTCAGCAGAGCGACGACCGCATGGCCCGCCTCGTGCACGAGCGTCACGAGGTGACGGGTCACCGACCACAAGGGCGGCACGACGATCAGCACGATGGCCGCTGTCGCTGCCGCCCAGGTGGGGTCGAGCGAGTCGATCGCGTCCAGGGGTCAGTCCGTGTCTCGGTCGACGAGCTCGACGCGGGTGGCGTCGTGCGACGAGACGCCCATCGCCGCGGCCAGGCGGTGGTGGACGGCGCCCTCGCGGTGACGGCTCTGGCGGTCGAGCGACAGGCCCAACGCCGTCTGGGCCCACGCACTGGTCGGCTCGAGGTCGACGAGACGGCGGAACGCGTCCTCGGCCGGTGCCAGCTGGGCGGCAGCGAAGTGCGCGCGACCGAGCAGCTCCCACGCCGCGGCGTGCGACGGCTCGGCGTCGACGACCTTGCGGAGGACGCGGACGGCGTCGCGGGGGAACCGGTCGGCGAGCAGCTCCTCGCCGGTGCGGAACGCGTCGAAGACATCCATGGACTCGATCATGGCGTCGGAGATGACGGGGGCGAATCGGATGGTCATGGTGCGCTCCTCTCAGGGGCAGGTCGCCGGGATCAACGCCGGCGCGGGGGCGATCATTCCGCCGGTGCGGTCGGGGTCCTCGTGGGTGTCGGCGTCCTCGTCGGGGTCGGCGTCGCACTGGGGGCCGGGGTGGCGGTCGGGGCGGGTGTCGTGGCCGTCGGAGCGGGCGTCGTGGCGGTCGGCGCCGGCGTGGGCGTCGTGGTGGACGCCGTGGGGGTCGGTTCCGTCGAGGTCTGGGTCGGCTCGGGGGTCGGCGTGGGGTCGTCGTCGGAGGACGAGCCGCCCGACCCGCCGAGCGGATTGCCGATGCGCGGGTTGTCGGCCTTGCCGAACGACTTGTCGGTGACGACCTCGTACGTCCCCATCGCCACGAGCGCGATCGCGAGGACGGCCACGCTGGTCGCGGTGATCGTCTTCCAGTGGAGCCGACGCGGCCCGTCGGAGACGACCTCGGCGCCCGCGACGGGGGAGTCCTCGGCCTCCGCGACCTCGTCGAAGGCCTCGGCGATCTCACCGTCCCGGACCGTCTTCTCCACGAAGCTGCCACTCGTGGTCTGGACGATGAGGGTCTTGCCCTTGTCGAGCGTGCGGCCGTAGAAGGCGGTGCTGATCGTGACGACGAAGCTGCCCAGGGCCGCGCCGATCAGGGTGCCGGCGACGCCGAGGCTCGAGGCGATCCAGGCGGCCGTGACGGCGGCGAGAGCACTGACGGCGACCTGGAACCAGTTGATGTCGGAGAGGAGACCGGGCCGTTGAGACATGGCTTCCAGCCTAAGGGGTGCGACCGAACGCCTCCGACGCCAGCGACCCGACCTCGTCCAGCCACGTGGTGCGCTGCTCCGGTGACGAGTCGGTGACCGGTCGCAGCACCCGTCGCGTCACCCGCGGCGCGCCGAGGTAGGGCGCCACGCACCGTCCCCAGATGGACGCGAGGGGATCGCCGTACAGGGTCTCCTCGCGCTCGTCGGTCGTGTCGGAGGTGTTGACGACGAGCAGCCGCTGGATCGGCGCCAGCGGCTCGGGGTACCCCGTGGCGTCCTCGAGCCGGTAGGCCACGCCCGGCACCACGATGCGGTTGACCCAGCCGGTCAGGATGGCCGGCGGCATGCCCCACCAGTTGGGGTGGACGATCGCGAGGCCCTCGGCCTGGCGGAGCTCCTCGCGGTGCAGGGCGATGAGCGGGTCCTCCTCGCGGGCGAGCACCGACTCGACGTCCTCGCCGCTGGTGTGCGACTCGTACGCCGTGAGGATCGGGTCGAAGCGCTCGGCGTACAGGTCGTGCGACCGCACCTCGTGACCGAGGTCGAGCAGGCGCTCGCCGATGCGCTCGGCGAGGGCGTGGCAGTAGCTGCCGACTCGCGGGTGGGCGAGCAGGAGCATGACGTGGCTCATGCAGGGAGTCTGGCAGCACAGGGGTCCACGTGGCGTGCCTGCGAGGTCGTGTCGTAGGTGGCGGTTACGGTCTGGATATGCGATTCGTGGCGACTGCCGACTGGCAGCTGGGCATGACCGCGCACTACCTCGGCGACGAGGCACGTCCGCGGTTCGCCCAGGCACGCATCGACGCGATCCGCAGCATCGGCCGCGTCGCCGACGAGCACGGTGCCGACTTCGTGCTGGTGTGCGGCGACGTCTTCGAGTCCAACCAGCTCGACCGCGTGGTGGTCGCTCGTGCCTTCGACGCCCTGCGCGACGTGACGGTGCCCGTCTGGCTGCTCCCGGGCAACCACGATCCGCTCGACGCCGCCTCGATCTACCGCTCGCGCGAGTTCCTCGACGGCTGCCCCGAGCACGTGCACGTCCTCGACACCCCCGGCGTGCACGCGGCCGCCGACGGGGTCGAGATCGTCGCGGCGCCGTGGTTCAGCAAGGCCCCGGTCAGCGATCTCGTCGCCGATGCGCTGGCCGACGTCGAGCCGTCCAGCGACGTCGTCCGCATCGTGGCGGGCCACGGCACGGTGCTGGGCATCGACCGCAACGACCCCGCCGGCATCAGCGAGGACGTCCTCGGTGCCGCGATCGCGGCCGGCAAGGCGCAGTTCGCGGTGCTGGGCGACCGACACTCGACCACCGAGGTCTCCGAGCGCATCTGGTACCCCGGTGCCCCCGAGGTCACGAGTCGTCGCGAGAACGACCCCGGCAACGTCCTGGTGGTCGACGTCGACCACGATCACGTCTCGGTCGAGAGCGTCGCCGTCGGCACGTGGACGTACGCGCACCACCAGGCCGAGCTCTCGGGCGAGGCCGACGTCGACGGCCTCGAGCGCTGGCTGGCCGAGCTGCCGGCCAAGGACCGCACCGCGGTGTGGCTGTCGCTCACGGGTGCCCTCACGATCGGTGAGAAGGCCCGCCTCGACACCGTCCTCGACACGTCCCGCGACCTGTTCGCCCTGGTCGACCTGTGGGAGCGGCACAGCGATCTGGTCGTCACGCCCGCCGAGGGCGAGTTCGGCGACCTCGGGCTCACCGGCTTCGCCCGCGACGCCGTCGACGAGCTGACGCTGCGGCTGGAGGGAGACGACGCGCAGGCGGCGCGCGATGCGCTCGGCCTGCTCTACCGGTTCAGCCGGGGTGGTGCCGCGTGAGACTGCACCGCATCACGCTCACCGACTTCAGGGGCGTCGCGCACAGCGACGTCAGCTTCGAGGGTCCCGGTGTGACGGTCGTCGTCGGCCCCAACGAGATCGGCAAGTCCTCGATCGCCGAGGCACTGCGGCTCGTCCGCGAGTTCAAGTCGTCGTCCCAGCACTCGTCGATCAAGGCCGTCCAGCCCACGCACCGCGACGTCGGGCCCGAGGTGAGCGTCGAGCTGTCGACCGGGCCCTACCGCCTCGTGTACACCAAGCGGTGGATCCGCAGGCCGTCCACCGAGCTGCGCATCCTGCAGCCGCGTCCCGAGCAGCTCACCGGCGACCAGGCGCACGACCGCGTCGAGCAGATCTTCGACGAGACGATGGACGCAGACCTGTGGACCGCCCTGCAGCAGGTGCAGGGCGAGTCGTTGCAGCAGGCGAGCCTCGCGCGGGTCATGCCGCTGCAGACGGCGCTCTCAGGTCTCGCCGACAACAACACGTCCGGTGCCTCCCACGAAGACCTGCTCGACCGCATCGAGGACGAGTTCCGCCGCTACTACACGGCCACCGGCAAGCCGTTCGGCGACCACGCCGCCACGATCCGCGAGCTCGCCGAGCGCGAGCAGACCGTGGCTGCGGCCGAGGCGGCGCTGCGTGCGGTCGACGACGTCGTCGAGCGTCATGCACGGCTGACCCTCGAGCGTGAGCGGCTCACGGTGCGGGTCGTCCAGGCGCGCGCCGACGCCGACGAGCTCGCCGAGCGCGAGGACGCCCTCACCGAGCTGCGTCGCGAGCACGAGGCGGCGACCGCTCGGCTCGGGCAGTCCGAGATCGCAGTCGCGACGGCGCAGTCGGCCGTCGACGCGCGCGCCGAGCGGGTCGTCGAGTCCGAGCAGCGGGCCGAGCTGTCGGCGACGGCCACCGAGGCCTGGCACACGGCCGAGGCCGAGCACGACGCGGCGGCAGCCCGTCTGGCCGAGTTCGACGCCGAGCGACACGACGAGAGCGAGCAGGTCGGCGAGCTGCGCCGACAGGTCGTCGCCGCCGAGAAGGTCGTCCGTGCGGCCGAGGCCCGCGACGACGCCGACGTCGTCCGCGAACGACTCGCCGCCATCGAGGCGGCCACCGAACGGCTCGAGCTGGCCGAGGCCGAGCTGGCCGACAACCTCGTCGACGACGAGATCGTCCAGCAGATCGCCGACGTCCAGTCGCGGCTGCACGCCGATCGCGACGCCGCCGCCGTCGGCGCCGCCCGGGTCACGGTCGAGCAGCTCGGCACCACGGAAGTGCAGGTCGACGGCGACGCGGTGGACGGCACCGCGTCCCGCGACCTCACCGACACCACGACGGTCGAGGTCGCCGGTGTCGTCCGGGTCGTCGTCACGCCCGACGACGGTGCCGTGCGGCGCCGCCGCAAGATCGAGGAGCGCGAGCACCAGCTGGTCGCGTTGCTGGCCCAGCTCGGGGTCGTCGACCTGGCCGAGGCCCGTCGCCGCAGCGGTGAGCGCGACGACGCCCAGCGGCGGGCGCAGGCCGCGACGGTCGAGCGCGACACGCTGCTGGCGGGCGACTCGGTCGAGGCGATCCGCGCACGGCTCTCCGCCGTCGCCGCGCACGCGAGCGCTGCCGCTGCCGACGTCCCGGTCAGCGAGGCCCGCGACGCTCTCGCCGACGTGGTCGGCCGACTCGAGCTGGTCGAGCAGACGGTGGCGGCATCGCTCAGCGAGCGCGAGCGCATCCTCACGCTGGTCAACTCCGCCAACGAGCGCCGACTGACCACGCAGACGCGCGCCGCCGGTGCGACGGCAGAGCTCGAGCGGGCGACGGCCCGACTCGCCGCGGACCGTGCCACGTCCGACGACAACACGTTGGTGCAGTCGCTCGCAGCGGCCGAGGCCAGGCGGACGAGCGACGCGCAGGCTCTCGAGGTGTCCCGCACGCAGCTGCGGGCACACGACGCCGACGGTCTCGAGATGCTGGCGACCAACGCCCGCGAGCTGGCCAAGCGGCTCGTCGACGACCTGTCCCGCCACGACGCCGACATCGCTGCCGCCTCGACCGAGCTCGAGGTGAGGGGCCGCGACGGTCTGCGCGACAAGCTCGACACGGCCAGGTCCCGGTTGGCCGACACGCAGCGTGTCCACGACTCGCTCGCGTCCCGGGCGCGGGCGGCACGGCTGCTGCGCTCGACGATGCGGACGCATCGCGACTCGGCCCAGCAGAGGTACGTGGCGCCGTTCCGGCAGGCCGTGGAGTCGCTGGGCTCGATCGTGTTCGGCTCCGACTTCACGGTCGAGATCGGTGACGACCTCTCGATCAGGAGCCGCACGGCGCAGGGTGTGACGGTCCCGTTCGAGTCGCTGTCGGGCGGTGCCAAGGAGCAGCTCGCCCTCATCGGCCGGCTCGCGACCGCCCAGCTCGTCAGCGTCGACGACGGCGCGCCGGTCATCCTCGACGACTCCCTCGGATTCACCGACGCCGACCGGCGCCGCAAGCTCGCCGCGGTCATCAACCGGGTCGGCTCGACCTCCCAGATCATCATCCTGACGTGCGAGCCCGAACGCTTCTCCGACATCGGCTCCGCCCGCACCGTCCGCCTCGGCTAGCAGCCGACACGGCCGTCCTCTGGACAGCACCGACGTCGGTGCGGTGAGGTGTTCCTACCGACGACCGGAGGCAGACCCATGGCGCAGGTGGACGAAGAACCTCGTGACGAGCTGCGAGCCGACGCGATCGGCTTCGTCGACGCCCTGGTGATCGGCCTCAACGCGACCTCGCCGGCGTACTCGATCGCGGCGGTCATCGGCCCCCTCGTCGTCATCGCCGGTGTGCACGCACCGGGCATCATGCTGGCGTCGTTCGTGCCGATGCTGCTCATCGCCTCCGCGTTCTTCTACCTCAACAAGGTCGACAAGGACTGCGGGACGACGTTCTCGTGGGTCACCCGGTCGATGGGACCCTGGGCGGGCTGGCTCGGCGGCTGGGCCATCACGATGACCGGCGTGCTGGTCGTCGGCTCGCTCGCCGACGTCGGGGTCGGCTTCACGTTGCGCGGCTTCGGACTGGACGACGCCGCCGACAACGCGTGGATCCGTCAGAGCCTGGCCGTGGTGCTGATCCTTGTCATGACCGCGATCTGCGTGGCCGGCACCGAGGGGTCCGCGAGGCTGCAGAACGTCCTGATCCTGGCGCAGGTGGTGTTCCTGCTGGTCTTCGCCGTGGCCGCGATCTGGCAGGTCTACGCCGACACCAGCTCGCTCGACTCGGTCAGGCCGAGCCTCGACTGGCTCAACCCGTTCGCCGTCGGGGGAGCGGCCCTCACGTCCGGCCTGCTCCTCGGGGTGTTCATCTACTGGGGCTGGGAGTCCGCGGTGAACCTGACGGAAGAGACCGGCGGATCGGCGTCCGCCCCGGGCCTGGCGGGCATCTGGTCGACCGTGATCCTGCTGGTGACCTACCTGGCGGTCGCGTTCGCGGTCGTCGCCTACGCCGGCACGCAGTTCCTGGTCGACAACGCCGACGAGGAGGAGTTCATCTTCCCGCTGCTGGCCACCGAGGTGCTGGGGCAGTGGGACTGGATCGTCTACTTCGCCGTCGCGACGTCAGCGGTCGCGTCGACCCAGACCACGATCATCCCGGCGTCGCGCACCGCGCTCTCGATGGCGCGACGTGCGGCGCTCCCGAGGACGTTCGGACACATCCATCCGCGCTTCCGCACCCCTGACGTCAGCACGTGGTGGGTCGCCGCGATCGCGATCGCCTGGTACCTCGTGGTCAACCAGATCAGCGAGAACGCGCTGTTCGACTCCTTGTCGGCGCTGTCGCTCCTGATCGCGTTCTACTACGCGCTCACCGGCATCGCGTGCGCCGTCTACTACCGGCACCACCTCACCGAGAGCGTGCGGAACTTCCTGCTGATCGGGCTCGGGCCCGTCGTCGGCGCACTGCTGCTGGTGTGGCTGCTCATCGCCTCGGTGCGCGACCTGTCCGATCCGGACAACTCCTACAGCCAGGCCTCCTGGTTCGGCCTGGGGCCGCCACTCGTGATCGGCATCGGCATCGCGCTGGCGGGGGTCGTGATCATGCTGTGGTGGCGGTTCGTGTCACCACGGTTCTGGCAGGAACGTGCAGGCGTGGCCGATCCCGCGCTCGTCCACGGCGAGGAGGGCTGACATGGCGGTGGTGCTCGGGTACGACGAGTCGCCGGGTGCGGCGCGCGCGTTGCGGGCGGCGATCGAGGTGGCGACGGCCTTCGGTGAGCCGTTGGTCCTCGTCCACGGCATCGCCGCGCCCGGCGGGGTCGGCGAGGAGTACGCCAGCCACCGCGAGGCGCTCCGGGCGATCGGGCGCACGGCGCTGGAGGCCGCGGTCCGGACGGCGGACGAGGCGGGCGTGCCGACGTCCGTCGAGCTCGTCGACGCCAGGCCGGCGGAGGCACTGATCAAGGTCGCCGACCAGTACGACGCCCGCGTGATCGTCGTGGGCACGTGGGGCGAGAGCCCGCTCAAGGGTGCGATGCTCGGCTCGACGCCGCACAAGCTACTGCACCTGTCGTCGCGCCCGATCCTGTGCGTCCCGGCCGACGACTGAGCCCACCGCGACCACCGAGACCCACACGTAGCCCGGCCACAGGGCGAGGCGCTCGACCGCGCCGATGACCGCGGCGTCGTTGCCGACCAGGAAGGCGAAGCCGACCGATCCGATGGCCGATGCCAGGGCGACGACGAAGGTGGCCCGCGCGAGTCGTGGTCGGGACGCCCGCAGGCTCAGACCCATGAGCAGCAGCGCGGCCGGCTGGGCGACGAAGATCGGCAGCGCGACGATGCCGTGGACGCCCGCGGCCTCGTTGACCGGGAAGAGCCCCACGCCGATGGAGCCGAGGCCCGAGATGCACCACAGCACGACGGACGCCCGGCCGGTCCGCCCGACGAGGTACCGACTGCCGAACAGCAGCGCGCCGAGCGCCAGGGTGCAGCCGAACCAGATGAACGCCGTGTTCATCCCGGCGTGCCAGGGCGAGCACAGCGAGTCTCCACGGACCTGCCGGCACGACGTGTTGCCGAGGTCGCTGACCGTGCTGCCGCCGAACGTGTAGTCGGCGGACGCGTGGAGGCCGACCAGGACCTCGATGACGACGTATAGCGGCTGCAGGCTCCAGAGGGCGAGCCCCAGCCGACGGGTGCTCAGCTGAGCGCTTGCTCGAGGTCGCCGAGCAGGTCGGCGACGTCCTCGATGCCGACCGACAGGCGCACGAGGTCGTCCGGCACCTCGAGCAGCGACCCGGCCGTGGAGGCGTGGGTCATGGCGCCGGGGTGCTCGATCAGCGACTCGATGCCGCCGAGGCTCTCGGCGAGGGTGAACAGCTCGGTGCGCGCGCAGAAGTCGAGCGCCGCCTGCCGGTCCTTGAGCCGCACCGACACCATGCCACCGAAGCGGGTCATCTGGCGTGCCGCGACCTCGTGGCCGGGGTGCTCGGGCAGTCCCGGGTACAGCACCGTCTCGATCAGGGGATGTCCCTGCAGGAAGTCGACGACGGCCTCGGCGTTGTCGCAGTGCTTGTCCATCCGCACCGCGAGCGTCTTGGCGCCACGCATCGTCAGGTACGCATCGAACGGTCCGGGCACTCCACCCGATCCGTTCTGCAGGAACGCGAACGCGGTGTCGAGCTCCTCGTCGTCGGTGACGAGCGCGCCGCCGACGACGTCAGAGTGCCCGCCGAGGTACTTCGTCGTCGAGTGCAGGACGACGTCGGCCCCGAGCGCGAGCGGCTGCTGCAGGTAGGGCGACGCGAAGGTGTTGTCCACCACGAACGTCGCCCTGGCAGCACGTGCGATCTCCGCGATCGCGGCGATGTCTCCGACGTTGAGCAGGGGGTTGGTCGGCGTCTCGATCCAGATGGCCTTGGTCTCGTCGCGGACGGCGGCGCGGATCGCGTCGAGGTCGTTGACGGCGGCGACGGTGTAGGTGATGCCCCACTGGCTGAAGACCTTGTCGATCAGCCGGAACGTGCCGCCGTAGGCGTCGTCGGGGATGACGAGGTGGTCGCCCGGACGCAGCATCGACCGCAGGGCGCAGTCGGTCGCGGCCATGCCCGAGCTGAACGCGCGTCCGTAGGTGCCGCGCTCGAGCGCAGCGAGGTTGCCCTCGAGCGCGGTGCGGGTCGGGTTGCCCGTGCGGGCGTACTCGTAACCGCTCCGCATGCCACCGACACCGTCCTGCGCGAAGGTCGAGCTCGCGTAGATGGGGACGTTGACGGCACCGTTCTCGGCATTGGGCTCGTATCCGGCGTGGATCGCCCGGGTCGCGAAGCCCTGTCCGTCGGTGTCCTTCGGAGCGGTCATGCGTGCACCCCGAGGAGGTCGTGACGGGTGAGCACGCCGAGCGGCTTGCCGTCCTCGATGACCATGACGGCATCGTTCTCGCTGAGCGCCTTCAGGGCGTCGTCGAGGCTCTCTCCGGAGCCGAGCAACGGAAGGGGAGGCTCCATGTGGTCGGAGACGGCGTCGGTCAGCTGCGCGCGACCCTCGAACACGGCGCTGATCAGCGCCCGCTCGTTGACGCTTCCCGCGACCTCGCCGATGACGACGGGAGGCTCGGCGCCGACGACCGGCATCTGCGAGACGTTGTACTCACGCAGGATCTCGATCGCGTCGCGGATGGTCTCCGACGGGTGCGTGTGCACGAGCGCCGGCATGCCGCCGGTCTTGCTGAGCAGCACGTCGCCGACCGTCATCTCGTGCTGTTGCCCGTCGAGGGGCTCGCGCAGGAAGCCGTACGACGACATCCAGTCGTCGTTGAAGATCTTCGACAGGTAGCCGCGGCCACCGTCGGGGAGCAGGACCACCACCAAGGCGTCCGGTCCTGCCTCGGCCGCGACCTGGAGCGCTGCGACCGTCGCCATGCCGCACGAGCCGCCGACCAGGAGGCCCTCCTCCCGCGCGAGGCGGCGGGTCATGTCGAACGAGTCGGCGTCGGAGACCGCGATGATCTGGTCGGGGATCTCCGGGTCGTACGCGCTGGGCCAGAAGTCCTCACCGACACCTTCGACGAGGTACGGACGCCCGGTGCCACCGGAGTAGACCGATCCCTCGGGGTCGGCCCCGATGATCTTGATGTCGGGGTTCTTCTCCTTCAGGTACCGACCGACGCCCGTGATGGTGCCGCCGGTGCCGACGCCCGCCACGAAGTGGGTGACCTTGCCGTCGGTGCCGTTCCAGATCTCAGGACCGGTCGTCTCGTAGTGGCTCGCTGGTCCGGCCGGGTTGGAGTACTGGTCGGGCTTCCAGGCGCCGTCAGTCTCGCGGACGAGCCGGTCGGACACGTTGTAGTAGCTGTCGGGGTGCTCGGGCGGCACCGCGGTCGGGCACACGACGACCTGTGCGCCGTAGGCCTTCATGGTGTTGACCTTGTCGCCGCTGACCTTGTCGGGGACCACGAAGATGCACTTGTAGCCGCGCTGCTGGGCGACCAGGGCCAGGCCGACACCGGTGTTGCCGGACGTCGGCTCGACGATCGTCCCGCCGGGCTTGAGCGCGCCGGACGCCTCGGCGGCGTCGACCATCTTGACCGCGATGCGGTCCTTGGCGCTGCCACCGGGGTTGAAGTACTCGACCTTCGCGGCCACGGTCGCCGATCCGGGGGAGGTGACGGAGTTGAGTCGGACCAGTGGCGTGTTGCCGATCAGCTCGACGATGTGGTCTGCAATGGGCATGTGGTCATTCTTGCACTCACGGCTTCGCGAGCACGGGTGCCGCTTCCTTGACGTCGAGCGCCGCGACGGGGCCGGACGCCACGAGCGTCTCCGGGATCGTCTGCCACGGTCCGCCGTCGACCCGGAACCGCACGCGGTACGTCACGTCGACGCGGGTCTGGATGTCGTCCGCCGGATCGACGTAGCGGTGCGTGACGTCCATCGCCGGGTACGGGCGGCCCGGTCGGTCGGTCGTCGTGACCGTGCCGTCGCCGTGGATCCACAGATAGCTGACCGCCTCGGCGACGAGGTCGACGTTGAAGCCGAGCAGCTCCACGCTGCGCTCGAACGGCTGCGGCTCGGCGTAGAAGATCGTGTCGACGTTGACGAGCGTCCGATCGCCCGGCTGGACCTTCACCTGAAGGCTCGGCAGCCCCACCTCCTTGACCGCGCGAAGCACGTCGCCCGGAGTCAGCTCAGGTTCGTCCGCGTCATCCGGGTCAGCGGGGTCGACGTTCCGGCAGCCGTAGTTCCCGACCACGGGGTCGATTGGGCAAGATGTGTAGTAGGGCTTGTAGATCTTCCCTGGACGTCCTGCCACACCGGAGGGGACGACTGCCGGCTCGCCGTGTCGTGCGCTGGGGCGCGCGACCTTCTCTGCCTCCAAAATCACCGAGGTGTTCCTCCGATTGGGGTCAACCTGCGCATCGGCGGATGCTGGTGATGCTGCGAGTAGGACGGTTATTGCCATCACTACAACTGAGGTTGAGATTCTCATTCTGTAGACCTCGAGAGTTCATTCATACGCCCGGTATCGCCGGCGCGAGCAACGAGAAAGATCAGTTCGGCGTCTTCAGGTGCCGTAACCCCTGGATCGGATTCTCTTGACCTCGATTGCGTTCCTTGTGCAGCGTCGAGGTGCGCGAATACGCGCAAGTCTTGCGTTGACTCCTCTATCTCGAGGTCGCCGATCGTCCAGTCGCCGCCTCTGAAGTACCCGCCGGCCGCGTAGGTCTCCTTGTAGAGCTTGATGTAGCTCTGACATCCGCTGCAGTCCGGCGACGACAGCCGTGTGAGCTCCTCGACGTCGCCGGTTGCTGCCGCGTAGTTGAAGACGTCGACGTAGTACTTGACGAAGGCGGCGGCGCCTTCGGGGGAGTCCTCGGACGCCTGGGCCGGCATGGTCGGCACCACGGCCGCCGGTGCGGTCGACGAGCTGGTCACCGGTTCGTCGGGCTCCTTGGGTGCTGGGTCGGACGAGCACGCACCGAGCACCAGCACCGTGGCAAGAACAATTCCCCCGAATCGCATGAGCCGAAAATACCGGGGTATGCGTCAGGTTGTCAGCCCCCGCGCACAGATCTGTGGAGAACCCTGCAACGTCATCCCCGGCGTGGCATAGGGGACTCACCGAGGATGACGTCACAGCGGGCACCACGCAGCGTCATACCTACTGGGGCGCAGAGGCCCCGGAAGGTATGACGCAGCGGCGCTAGAGGACGGCGCCCGTGGTGTTCTTGCCGTCGTCGACCTTGGCGTACGGGTCGACGACCTTCCTGGGTCCATCGGACGGGTCGTACGGCCAGCGCTCCTCGAGCACGACGGCGATCGCCGACGCCGTGAAGATCGTCGACAGGATGCCGAAGCCCAGACCGATCAGCAGCGCGATCGCGAAGTCCGTGAGGGAGTCGCCGCCCAGCACCGCGAGTGCGGCGAGGATGAACATCGCGCCGAGACCCGTGTTGATCGTGCGGGGGATCGTCTGGAGGATCGCCTCGTTGACGACCACTCGCAGAGGTCTCTTGCGGTTCTCGCCCGTGTGCTCGCGGATCCGGTCGAACACCACGATCGTGTCGTTGACCGCGAGCCCGATCACCGACAGCACAGCGGCGAGGAAGATGCCGTCGATGGGCTTGCCCCACCAGGCGAACGCGCCCACGACGGTGAGGACGACCGACGACATCGACAGCACCGCCGCGGCGGCGTACGTCCACCGGAAGCGCCACGCCAGATAGACCATCTGTGCGGCGATCGCGATCGCGAAGGCGATGAGCGCCTTGTTGCGGAGCTCGTCGCCGAGGCTCGGGCCGATCAGCTCGTCGCGTTCCTTCTCGACGGAGCCGGCGACGGACGCCAGCGCCTCCTCGATCTCGACGGCCTCGTCGTTGGAGATCTCGTCCAGGCGGATGCTGATGTTCTCGCGACCTCCGTCACCGGACGACGACTGGACGACGGCCTGCGTGAAGCCGGCGTCGCTGACCGCGACGCGGGCGTCCTCGGCGTCGATGTCCTGCGACGTCGAGTACTCCAGGAGGCGACCGCCCGTGAACTCGACGCCGAGGTTGAGTCCCTTGAGCGCGATGCCGCCGATCGAGACGACCGCGATGACGATCGTGAGGACGATCCACGTGCCGCTGCGCTTCATCAGGTCGGGGCCGCTCTCGGTCAGCCACGTGCGGATGCGTCCCGTTCCAGCCAGGCCGGTCATGGTGGCGTGCCCGCGCACGTAGGAGCGCTTCATGGCCCACTCGCACAGCACGCGCGCGACGACGAGTGCGGAGATCATCGAGGCGATGACACCGATCGACAGGGTGACGCCGAATCCCTTGACCGGGCCGGACGCGAAGAAGAACAGCAGCGCCGCCGCCAGGAGGGTCGTCACGTTGGAGTCGATGATCGCCGACCAGGCCTTGTTGAAGCCGGTCGTGAGGGCGGGGGACAACCCGGCGGCCGTCCGCTCGGCGTACTCCTCCCGGGCTCTCTCGAACACGAGCACGTTGGCGTCGATCGCGAGGCCGATCGCGAGCACGAATCCGGCGAGGCCGGGCAGCGTCAGGGTCGCGCCGATCCAGACGAGCAGTCCGTAGGAGATGAGGGCGTAGGTGCCGAGCGCGATCGTCGCGAGGAAGCCGACGAGGCGGTAGACGATCATGATGAAGATGCCGGTGAGGGCGATGCCGATGATGGCCGCCTCGATGGAGGCGTCGATGGAGGCCTCACCGAGCGTCGGCCCGACGGTCCTCTGCTCGACCGTCTCGACGGGGACGGGCAGCGCGCCGCCCTTGATGAGGATCGCCAGGTCCTCGGACGACTCCTGGTTGAAGTCACCCGTGATCTGGGTGGACGCGCCGCCACCGGACTGGCACAGCGCCGGCACGACGCCGGGTGAGGAGATGACCTTGTCGTCGAGGACGATCGCGACCCGCTGGCCCGCCGCGGGGTTGGCACAGGCGGCCTGGACGAGGTCGCCCCAGCCGCCGCGTCCCGTGCCGTTGAAGTCGACGTTGACGACCCACTGGCCGAGGCCGCCTTCCGGCACACCGGCCGAGGCGTCGCTGACGCCGTTGCCGTCGAGCAGCTGCTCGCCGATGGCGATGGGTGCGCCGTCCTCGTCCTCGATGACTCGCTCACCCTCGACGGGGGCGGCATCCGGCGCGGGGATCGACGTGACCTCGTGGAACGACAGCTGGGCTGTCTGACCGATGACCTCGGCGGCTTCGCGGGGGTCCTGGACGCCGGGCAGCTCGACGATGATCCGGTTGGACCCGGAGCGGGCGAGCGTCGGCTCGGCCACGCCGAGGGCGTCGACGCGTCCGCGGATGACGCTGAGCGCACGGTCGGTGGACTCGGCGTCGGCCTTGACGCGCTCGGAGTCCTTCGTCTCGAGGACGATCTGGGTGCCGCCCTTGAGGTCGAGACCGAGGTTGGCCGAGCTGGTGAGGGCGAGCAGGAGGGAGACTGCGACGACCGCGAACGCGGCTATCGCGCGCCACATGGGGGCACGGGAGGACATGGAAGGACTTTCGAGGTGACGCCGGACGGCGTGGACGGAATGGTGGACGCGGACCTAGGCGGTCGGCGGCCCACGTCCGACAGCGGTGACGAGGTCACCGGCGAGGTACGACTCGTCGTCGGCCCGCACCCGGTCGTCCACGAGGAGGACGGTCACGGGCGCGTCGACGGGCAGCGTCGACGCGAGGTCGAGATGCAGTGGCACATGGTCGTTCGAGGTGGCGGGCAGTGCGACGACCGGCCGGCCGCTGTGCGGTGCGGCAGTCGCGTGACCCGTGCCGGCGCTGACCCGGGCCTGTGCGGCGCGGGACGATCCACCGGCGGCGACGAGGAGCATCGCGACGAGCGCGACCATCAGCACGGCGGCTGATCTGCGCGCCGCGGTCCTCGTGAGCATCCGCGCAGTCTACGCGAGACAAGCGTCGGGCAGGCGTGTCCCTAGGCTGGAGACATGGCTTCCTCACGAACTCTCGGCTCCAGCGACATCTCGGTCAGCGCCCTCGGCATCGGGTGCAACGCCTTCGGCACCCGCATCGACCTGGAGCGGACGACCGCGGTCGTGGACGCCGCACTCGAGCACGGGGTGACGTTCTTCGACACCGCGGACGTGTACGGCAACGGCCAGAGCGAGGAGCTGCTCGGCGCGGCGCTCGGCCGCCGCCGCGACCAGGTCGTCATCGCCACCAAGTTCGGCATGGACATGGGCGGCGTCAACGGGGACGACGGTGGGCGCCGCGGGACGGCGTCGTACGTCCGCACCGCCGTCGAGGCGAGCCTGCGCCGGCTCGGCACCGACCACATCGACCTCTACCAGCTGCACACGCCCGATCCGACGACCCCGCTGGACGAGACGCTCGGCGCGCTGACGGAGCTCGTCGCGGAGGGCAAGGTCCGCGCGATCGGCTCGTCCAACCTGCAGGCGTGGCAGGCCGTCGACGCGGCGTGGATCTCGAGGACCAAGGGACTGGCGTCGTTCGTGACGGCGCAGAACGAGTACAGCCTGTACAACCGGACGGCCGAGGTCGAGCTCGTCCCGGCGTGCCTCGATCTCGGTGTCGGGATCCTGCCGTACTTCCCGCTCGCGTACGGGCTGCTCACCGGCAAGTACCGCCGGGACGAGGCGGCGCCGGACGGCACCCGCCTGGCCGTCCAGTCGTCCCGGCTGGAGGCTGCCGACTGGGACCGCATCGACGCCCTGCAGGCCTACGCGGACGTCCGTGACATCTCCCTGCTCGACCTCGCGATCGGCGGTCTCGCCGCGCAACCGGCCGTCGCCAGCGTCATCGCCGGCGTGACCCGGCCCGAGCAGGTGGCGGCCAATGCCGCGGCGGCCGGTTGGGCGCCGTCAGCGTCCGATCTGGAGGAGCTGGCCACGATCGGGGCGCCGACCCAGTCGTACACGACGTTCGCGCCCTGACCTGGGGGGAGGCCGACCGGCGCCCGCCCCTGGAACCGAACGCCGGTCGGCGCTCTGGGCCCCCCTGGCCGACGACGTCACGCTAGCCCATTGCGCAACAGACAGTCGCCTAAACATGGCGGCCGCGGACAACTTGTGGGACAAATGACTCGTTCTGGCCACGCGGGACCTACTCGTTCGGAGGATGGAGCCGTTCCGAAGGGGTCGCGTCGGGCTGGGAAGCGCCTCACGGCGCATGGCCGCTCGAAGCGGCTAATTGTGGGACCCGGGGCTACCGCAGCCCGACGCGACCACCAGCCTAACCAATCATCGGGGCCACACAAGGGCGACGCGACGTGGCGCCTACTGCAGCTGCGAGGACCGCTCGAGCTCGGCCGCGCGGCGCAGGTGCAGTGCGGTGTCGACGAGCTTGGCGGCGCTGTGCGGGTCGCCGCTGTCGAGCTGCGCGCGGCCGACTCCGCAGATGTGGGCAAACGAGGCGGCGCGGTCGAGCGTCACGTCGAAGTCGTCGCCGACGATGCCGCGGACGACGGTGTCGACCAGCTCGATGACCTCACCGGGACCGGGCGGGTCGACGACGCCGGCCAGCACCTCGTGGACGGGCGCGTAGGCCTTGCCGGCGACGTACTCGCGCGCGGCCTGGTCGGGTTGGCGGTGCACCCACGTCCGGAGCAGGTAGAGCCGCCAGAGCGAGCCCGGCAGGCTGTCGGCCGCGGCGTGCGACCACAGGTCGGCGATGACTCCGAGTCCCTCCTCGTCCGCGAGGTGAAGGACGCGGTCGACGAGGCCCTGATCGGTGTCGGACCGCGGACCCCGCACGAGCAGGGTCGCGATGCGGTGCCCCGCGGCGGCCAGCTCCGCAGGATCGTGGCCGTTGCTCTGGGCCTCGAACAATGCCGAACCGGGCAGGGACGGCTTCTTGTACTCGCCGCTCATCGCCTGGTCCCCGAAGTCATGCGATCACGGTAACCCGGTCGATCAATCAGCACTGCCGCTCAGAGACGCGCCGCGACGTTCGAGTCGGTGGCGGCCACGGCGGCGGGCTTCGGCTTGCGGGAGTAGAGCCACAGGACGGGCACGAGGTAGCAGACCCAGCCGATGACCTGCAGCCACGAGGGGTTGGGCTGGAAGTTGACGGTGCCCTTGAGCAGCGTGCCGTACCAGCTGTCGGGCGGGATCGTGGACGAGATGTCGAACACCGCGTTGCCCAGGTGCCCGATGCCGCCGACGTTGCCGGTCAGGCGCGGCAGGAACCCGGCCTCCTGCAGGTCGTAGATGCCGTAGGCGAGCACGCCCGCCGCGACGACGATCAGGAGGTAGCCCGTGACGGTGAAGAACTTGCCGAGGTTGACGGTGATGGCTCCGCGGTAGATCAGGTAGCCGAGGATCACGGCGACGATCAGGCCGCCGGCGGCGCCGATGAACGGCGTCGTCGTGTACGCGTCGGCCACGGTGCCGTACATGATGGCCGCGGTCTCGAGGCCTTCTCGTCCGACCGTCAGGAAGGCGACGATCGCGATGGCGAGCGGGCCGAGCGCGACGGCGTCCGCCATCTCGCTCTCGAGCTCCTTCTTGAGGCCGCGGGCGGTGCGGCGCATCCAGAAGATCATCCAGGTGACGAGTCCGGCGGCAAGGATCGAGAGCGTGCCTCCCACGAGCTCCTGGGTGCGGAAGGGCAGCGATCCGATCGCGAGGTTGATGCCCGTGAACACCGCGACGACGAGGACGATCGCCGTGGCGACACCGGCCCAGATGTAGCGGACGTCGTGCCGTCGGTCGGTCTTGACCAGGTAGGCGAGCAGGATGCTGACGACGAGGCTCGCTTCGAGGCCTTCGCGCAGTCCGATGAGGAAGTTGGCGAGCACCCACGAAGTCTAAGGCAAGGCAATGCTCACCTGCCTCATGAGTTTGCTGTGAATCCGCGCGGGCAGGACAGGTCAGGCGGTGGGGGCCGACAACGCGTCGGTGAGTGGCTCGACGACGAGCCCGATCTGCCATGCGCGAGCACCCTGCTGGCGCAACGCCGCGGACACCGACTCGACCGTGATCTCGGCCGGCGGCTCCCAGGCGAGATTGCGCACGAGCTGGGGGCTGATCAGGTTCTCGGTCGGCAGGTCGTGCTCCTCGGCGACAGCGGCGATGACCTCACGGCTGTTGCCGAGGCGCGTCGCGGCGACGGGATTCTTGTCGACCCACGCCCGCGGGGGCGGTGGGCCGTCCGTGCGCTGGTTGGTCGTCGGCAGCTTGATCTCGTCGATCGCGAGACCGCGCTCGATCGCGTCGAACCACTCGCTGACGAACCGGCGTGGGCCGCGGTTGCGCATGATGCGCATGCTCTTGAGCGCGGTGAGGTCGTTCGGCGGTGCCGTCGCGAGCTCGAGGATCGACGTGTCGGGCAGGATCCGGCCGGGCGTCGTGTCGCGTTCCTCGGCGATGCGGTCGCGTGCCTCCCAGATCTCCCGGACGATGCCGAGGGCCCGGCGGCCGCGCGCCTTGTGGATGCCCGACGTGCGGCGCCACGGCTCCTTGCGCTCCGGGGGGCCCTGGAACAGCAGCAGCGACTCGAACTCCTCGGCGGCCCACTCGCGCTTGCCGGCCTCCCGCAGGTCGGCGTCGATCAGGTTGCGCAGCTCGACCAGCACCTCGACGTCGAGGGCCGCGTAGACGAGCCAGGGCTCGGGCAGCGGGCGGGTCGACCAGTCGGCCGCGGAGAACTCCTTCGCCAGGCTCAGCCCGAGGTAGTGCTCGACGAGGGCCGCCAGCCCGACGCGCGGCAGGTTCAGCAGACGTCCGGCCAGCTCGGTGTCGAAGAGGTGCTCGGGGTACAGCCCGACCTCGGCGAGGCACATGAGGTCCTGGGTGGCGGCGTGGAGGATCCACTCGTTGCCGTCGAAGGCGGTGTCGAGCGGGACGAGGCTGTCGAACGCGATCGGGTCGATGAGGTGGGTCCCGGAGCCCTCGCGCCGCACCTGGATCAGGTAGGCGCGCTGCGAGTAGCGATAGCCGGAGGCGCGCTCGGCGTCGAGCGCGATCGGTCCGGTGCCGGCCAGGATGCGGGCGCACGTGTCGTCGAGGGCGGCGGCGGTGTCGACCACCGGCGGCAGCGGATCGCGCAGCTCCAGACGCGGCGCGTCGGGCTTGACCGGCTCCGGGGCGACCTCGTCCGGGACGATCTCCTCACCTGACGTCAACGCGGACCACGCCTGCGCTGCAGGGGGATCACTCCGGGCGCCAGCGGGGGCAGGCCGGCGATCGCGCACAACAGGTTCGACCACGCGGCGGCATGTCCGCCCGTGTCGGCGGTCGGCACGTCCATCGCGGGCGTCCACGACGCTCGCACCTCGATCTGGGCGTCGCTCCCGTCGGCCTCCATCTCGCCGAATCCCTCGGAACGGACCACCGTGACGCTGCCGCTCGCGGCCGAGTAGTCGCTGCCGTAGGCCTCGAGCGCCTCGGTCAGCCAGCTCCAGCCGACACTGGGCAGGACGGGGTCGGCGGCCATGTCGGCCTCGATGTCGGCGCGCGCGAACGTGACGCAGCGGAAGGTGCCGCCCCAGGCGTCGTTGCCGGCCGGGTCGTGCAGCAGGATGAACCGCCCGGTCGCCAGCTCGTCGTCGTCGACGATGACGTCGCCGCTCATCGCGAAGGCGTGTGGCGCGATGCGTTGGGGCGCGGGCATCTCGTCCACCACGACCTCGGGCCGGAGGACCGCCTGACGAACCTGGTCGACCGCCTCCGTGAACTGAGCAGGTGTGCGATCGATCTCACTGCGGACTGCCACCCTGTGATCGTAGGCGTGTCGGGCTCAGGGCTCGGGAGCGACACTCCGCATCACCTGAGAGACTGAGGCGGTGACTTCGACTCTGACTGACAGCGCGTTCCTGCAGGCCTGCCGGGGGGAGCGCCCCGCGCACACGCCGGTGTGGTTCATGCGTCAGGCGGGCCGTTCGCTGCCGGAGTACCTGGCCCTCCGGGAGGGCACGGCAATGCTCGACTCGTGCTTTCGTACCGACATGGTCGTGGAGATCACGATGCAGCCCGTCCGCCGGCACGGCGTCGACGCGGCGATCTTCTTCTCCGACATCGTCGTGCCGCTCAAGGCCATCGGTGTCGATCTCGACATCGTTCCCGGCACGGGGCCCGTGGTGGCCCAGCCGATCCGGTCGGCCTCGCAGCTGGAGCAGTTCCGTGACGTGGAGCCGGACGACGTCGCCTCGATCACCGATGCCGTGACGGCCCTGGTCGGCGAGCTCGGGTCGACGCCGCTGATCGGGTTCGCCGGTGCGCCGTTCACGCTCGCGTCCTATCTCGTCGAGGGCGGCCCGTCGCGCGACCACCGCCTGACCAAGCAGCTCATGTACTCCGACCCCGAGCTGTGGCACGCCCTGCTCGGTCGCATGGCCGCGATCGCCGGCCAGTTCCTGCGGCTCCAGGTCGAGGCGGGGGCGTCCGCCATCCAGCTGTTCGACTCCTGGGCCGGACACCTGTCGCTCGCCGACTACGAGACCTACGTCAAGCCGCACTCGGCGGCCGTGCTGGAGTCGGTCGCCGACCTCGGCGTGCCCCGGATCCACTTCGGCGTCGGCACCGGCGAGCTGCTGCACGCGATGGGCGATGCCGGCGCGGACGTCGTCGGGGTCGACTGGCGCGTGCCGCTCGACGACGCGGTGCGCCGCATCGGTCCGGGCAAGGCCGTGCAGGGCAACCTCGATCCCACGACGCTGTTCGCGCCGACCGAGTTCGTCCACGCCCGCGCCGCCGAGGTCATCGAGGCCGGACGGGCCGCCGAGGGGCACGTGTTCAACCTCGGGCACGGCGTGCTGCCTGCCACCGACCCTGACTCGTTGACCCGTCTCGTCGAGTTCGTCCACTCGTACGAGCCGCAGACGCCGTGAAGGTCGCGGTCGTCGGTGGCGGCATGGCCGGTCTGGCCGCCGCGCACGAGCTCGCATCGTCGGGGGTGGAGGTCGTCCTCCTCGAGGGCTCCGACCGCATCGGGGGCAAGCTGCGCCTCGGCACGGTCGGCGACCTGACGCTCGACCTCGGCGCCGAGTCGATCCTGGCCCGGCGTCCCGAGGGGCTCGACCTGGTCCACGCGGCCGGGCTCGACGACCGCGTCGTCCACCCGAACACCATCACGGCGTCGATCTGGACGCACGGCGCGCTCCGCGCGATGCCGCCGACGGTCATGGGCATCCCCGCCGACCCGTCGGCGCTGGCCGCCTCCGGCATCGCCGAGATGCCCGATCCCCGCATCCTCCCGGTGCCCGACGAGGACGTCTCGGTGGCGCAGTTCGTCACCGAGCGCCTCGGCCGCGACGTGCTCGACCGCTTGGTGGAGCCGTTGCTCGGCGGCGTCTACGCCGGGCACACCGAGCAGCTGTCGCTCCGTGCGACGACCCCGCAGATCGCAGCACTCGGTGAGGACCTGCTGACGGCGGCCGCGGCCCACCGTGCAGCGGCGACCGCCTCCGGCCCGGTCTTCGCAGGTCTTGCCGGGGGAGTGGCGCAGCTCCCGGCCGCCATCGCCGCGACGGACGGCATCGAGGTGCGGCTCGACTCCACCGTGCGTGCGATCGTCCGCACGTCCGACGGCTGGCGGCTCACCGTCGGGCCGACGACGGACGTCGAGATCGTCGACGTCGACGCGGTGGTCGTCGCGGCACCCGCTCCGGCGGCCGCACGCCTGCTGGCCGAGGAGGCACCCGAGGCGGCCTTCGCGCTGGCCGCGATCGACTACGCCAGCATGGCGATCATCACCTACGTCTTCGACGACGCGGTCGTGCCCGAGGGCTCGGGCTTCCTCGTCCCGCCGGTCGACCGGACGTTCATCAAGGCCGCCACGGTGTCGTCCAACAAGTGGGGGTGGGTCGGCGACAGCGGACGCACCGTCATCCGGACGTCCGTGGGGCGCGCGGGGGAGACAACGCTGCTGCAGAATGACGACGGCGAGCTGTCACGACGGGCGCTCGCCGACCTGCGCGAGGCGTTCGGCGTCCTGCCCGAGCCGGCCGACCGGGTCGTCCAGCGGTGGGGCGGAGGGTTGCCGCAGTACGACGTCGGTCACCTCGACCGCGTCGAGATCGTCGAGCGATCGGTGGCGGACGTCCGCGGGCTCGAGGTGTGCGGCGCCGCCTACCGCGGTGTCGGCATCCCCGCCGTGATCGCGTCGGGTCGGGCGGCTGCCCGCCGGTTGCTCGACGCTGGGACAATCGACTCATGACTGACGCACCAGCACCCGTCCCGGCAGAGCGCATCAAGGGCAAGGGCAAGCTCTCCAAGGAGATCAACGAGACCATTCGCTACACGATGTGGTCCGTCTTCCGCCTCGATCGCGTGCTGGGCGACGCCGACCGTCAGGCCGAGGCCGCCGAGGTCGACGCGCTCATCGCCAAGCTCGCCGCCGACGACACGATCGTCCGGGGCACGTACGACGTCAGCGGGTTGCGCGCCGACGCCGACCTGATGATCTGGTGGCACGCGCCCACCAGCGATGCCCTGCAGGCGGCGTACAACGCGTTCCGTCGCACGGCACTCGGCTCGCGCATGGCGCCGGTGTGGTCGCAGATGGCGCTGCACCGTCCGGCGGAGTTCAACCGGTCGCACATCCCGGCCTTCATGGCCGACGAGCAGGTGCAGACCTACGTCTGCGTCTACCCGTTCGTGCGCTCGTACGACTGGTACCTGCTGCCCGACGACGAGCGCCGCGCGATCCTCAAGGAGCACGGCATGGCCGCCCGCGACTACCCGGACGTGCGCGCCAACACCGTTGCGTCGTTCGCCCTGGGCGACTACGAGTGGATCCTGGCGTTCGAGGCTGCCGAGCTGTACCGCATCGTCGACCTGATGCGCGAGCTGCGGGCCACCGAGGCACGCCGGCACGTGCGCGAGGAGATCCCGTTCTACACCGGCAAGGTGCACACCGTCGGCGAGCTCGTCAGCCTCTGGCCCTAAAGGCCCGGCGACTCGGCGGTCTACTTCTGGTCGGCCTCGAGCTTCAGCGAGATGCCGTTGATGCAGAAGCGCTGGTCGGTGGGGGTGGCGAAGCCCTCACCCTCGAACACGTGGCCCAGGTGCGAGCCGCAGTTGGCGCAGCGCACCTCGGTGCGGACACCGCCGAACATCGAGCGGTCCTCGATGTACTCGACGCGGTCCTCGGCGAGCGGGGCGTAGAACGCCGGCCAGCCGCAGTGCGCATCGAACTTGGTCTCGCTGCGGAACAGCTCGGACCCGCAGGCGCGACACGCGTAGACGCCCACCGTGGGGTCGGTCTCGTAGGAGGACGTGAAGGGGCGTTCGGTGCCGGCCTTGCGCAGCACGTCGTACTCGGCCGGGCTGAGCTCGGCCTTCCACTCGGCGTCGGTCTTGTCGACGGCGTAGGTCTTCTCGCTCTGCTTGGTCATGCTCCAAGCCTACGCCGGGACACAACTAGCGCTGGGCGTCGAACGGCACGTGCTCGAGCAGGTGGACGCTCGGCACGTCGAGCTTGCGCTGGGCCCGGGAGGTCCAGTCGATCTGCAGGAACTCCTTCACCACGTGGGGCTCGGTGAGGATGATGACCTCCGACGACGCGGTCTGCTTGACCAGGGCGAGGAGAGCGTCGATCGGGTCGTCCTCGGTGATGGTCGCGGTGACCTCCTGGCCGCGGGCCACGAGCAGCGCAGCGCTGGCGTCGAGCTCTGCCTGGCCCGCGCGCTCGACGCTCTCCTGCACCTCTTCGGTCAGGACGGGATCAACGATGTCCACGGTCTGGCCGCCCAACGCGCCCATCGACGACGCGAGGATGGCCGACGAGCTCTCGACCGGCAGGAGCAGGTGGTAGCGGACCGTGTCGTCGAGTCCCTCGTGGAGCGCGATGATCTGGTCGGCGTCGAGGTCCTTGAGCTGGCGCTCGATGAGCAGTGAAACGTCGAACATGTGGTGGTTCCCTTCGTCGGCCTCAGCCTATCCTCGGTCCCGCACCCACCTCGTCAGCAGGACGTCGCCGACGGCGCGGGAGTGCCCCAGGGTCATCGGACGGTCGACCGCGTCGGGCCCGCGGGCGATGCGGGGGGCGGATCCACCGGCCAGGACGGGTGCCACGGTCAGGCACACCTCGTCGACCAGGTCGAGGTCGATCAGCTCGCCGTGCAGGGACGGTCCGCCTTCGCACAGGACGTGGTTCAGGCCGCGACGACCGAGCTCGTCCAGGACCGCGACCCAGTCGATCCGGTCCTCGCCGAGCGCGATGACGTCGACCGTCTCCAGCAGACGCCGGAGCTCGTCGACGGGTGCGTCGGAGGTGGTGATCACGATCTGCCCGGGGACGAGCAGCTGCTCCGGCACGTCGAGGCTGCGGCTCACGACCGCGATCGGCACGGCACCGGGCCGGTATCCCTCGGCGCGTGCCGTCCCGGCGCCGACCACGATGACGTCCGCCAAGGACCGCAGGACGTGGAACACCCGCTCGTCGACCTCGCCACCGAGCGATCCGGAGACCCCGTCGCCGCCGGCCGCGGCACCGTCGAGTGTCGCGACGAAGTTCGTCCTGACCCACGGACGGTCGATCGTCGGACAGGCGTAGAGCCGCTCGATCTCGGCGTCGTCCAGGGGTTCGTCGGGCTGCATGCAACGAGCGTACGGGGCCAGCTCGGGCATACTCGAGGGCATGTCGAAGACGCTCTCCTCGCAGCTGTCCGTGTCCGGCCACATCGACCTCGCGGAGTTCGACTCACGTGCGACGACGGGCTTCAAGGGCAAGAAGGCCGATGCCGAGAAGGCGCTCGCCGCGATCGGCGAGGAGCTCGGCGAGCTGCAGGAGAAGCTGTTCGCCGTCGGTCGGTCGGGCGCGGGCAGCACCCGCGTGCTCGTGGTGCTGCAGGGCATGGACACGTCCGGCAAGGGCGGCATCGTCCGTCACGTCGCCGGTCTGGTCGACCCGCAGGGGGTGTCGATCACGTCGTTCAAGAAGCCGACGCCGGAGGAGCTCGAGCACGACTTCCTCTGGCGCGTCGAGAACGCCCTGCCCGAGCCGGGAATGATCGGCATCTTCGACCGGTCGCACTACGAGGACGTGCTGATCGGCAAGGTCCGCCATCTCGTCGGCGAGAAGGAGATCGCTCGCCGGTACACGGCGATCAACGACTTCGAGCGCACGTTCAAGGCGTCCGGCGGCGTGATCGTCAAGTGCTTCCTGCACATCACCGCCGACGACCAGAAGGAACGTCTCGCTGCGCGGCTCGACGACCCGACCAAGTACTGGAAGTACAACTCCGGCGACCTGGACGAGCGCATGCTCTGGGACGACTACCAGGCGGCCTACGCCATCGCCCTCGAGCGCTGCTCGACCGGCAACGCTGCGTGGCACCTCGTGCCCAGCGGACGCAAGTGGTACCGCAACTGGGCCGTCGCGACCCTGCTGCTCGAGCAGCTCAGGGCGCTCGACCTGGAGTGGCCGGCGGCCGACTTCGACGTCGAGGCGGAGAAAGCTCGACTCTCGAGCCTGTGACTCAGCCCTTGCGCCCGGTGAGCCACCGGGCCAGCAGCGGTGCCGCCAGCAGGACGAGCAGCAGGCGGATGAGCTGCACGGCCGTCACGAAGGTGACGTTGCCGCCGGTGTCCGCCGAGGTCGCGAGGACGGCGTACAGCCCGCCAGGTGTCGTGGCGAGGTAGGCGTCGAGCTGGGAGACCCCGGTCAGCTCGGCCAGCAGCACGCCGAAGGCTGCGCAGGTCGCGACGATGATCGCGATGACGAGCAGTGCGGTGGGCAGCATGCGTCCGATCGCCTTGAGGCTGTCGGCGGTGAACTTGAGCCCGACCTGCACGCCGATCAGGACGTAGCCGATGCCCTGGATCCACACCGGCACCGCCACGTCGTCGAAGACGGGGAGCAGCGCGAGGACGACCGCGCCGAGGAGTGCCCCGAGCAGGGCCGGCGACGGCAGGTGCAGCAGACGTCCGAGGGCCAGGCCCAGCACGACGGCGAGGACGGTGTACGCCACGGCGGTGAACGTCGTCTCCGTCGCCGAGGATCCCGGTGCTGCGCCGTCGTCGGCGTTGAAGACGATCGAGACCGCTGCAGGCATCGCCAGCAGGATGACCAGCACCCGCAGGTACTGGATGACGGTGACGACCCGGTCGTCCGCGCCGAGGTCGTGCGCGATGGCGGTCATGCCCGATGCGCCGCCGGCGACGGACGAGAACGAGGCGGTCACGGCGCTGACCCCGCGGTGCAGCCGCAGCAGCTGACCGGCGACGACGCTCAGGGCGAGCGTGACGATCGAGATCACGATGACGACGGGCCAGTCGCCGCCCAGGTCGGCGAGGGTCTCCCAGTCGACGATCGCGCCGATCGTGACGCCGATGATGCCCTGCCCGATCGTGAACGACCACTTCGGGACGGACACCTCGCGCGACGAGCCGAGCGCGAACACGAGACCGCCGAGCAGCCCGCCGAACAGCAAGGGGGACGGGAAGCCGAGCAGGCTCAGCGCCACGGAGATGCCGCCGACGAGGACGATCAGCATGGCCCACGAGGCCGAGGATGCTCTGCTCGGACGCGCGATCACCTCACCAATCTAGATCGCCCGTGCATGCCAAGATGCACCGGTCAGCGATGAGCGAGACGGCAGCCTCTAGGACATCCGACGACGAGTGTTCTCGGGAATGCCGACGCGATGCATGCATCACATCGGCGATGCCTCGTGAACGTGCCGCGGTGGCCGCCCCGAAGAAGCCAGATGGACCCACCGACCATCGCCAGAGGCAAGCGCAGCGGCACGACGACTTCCGTGGGACCGACTCCGGGCAAGCCCGCTTGTGTCCATCCTGTCCCGTGCGTGCGGGCAGCCCGGTGGGCCGCCGGACGGGGGGTGTCAGGCGGCTTGGCGGTAGTGGGTTCGTCGTCGGCGTCGCAGGGGTCGGCCGGTCTTGGTGGTGAAGGTGAATCCGTCGACGGCGTTGCCGGTGATGTTCAGCCTGCCGCGGTGGAGGAGGTGGTGGCAGCGGGTGCACAGGCCGATCAACAGGTCGATGTTGGTCGGGCCACCCCAGGACCACCAGATCACGTGGTGGATCTCCAAATGGGTGTGGTGGCAGCCGGGGGTGGCGCAGACACCGTGCTGGCGGGCGACGACGGCACGACGTTGCTTCAGGTTGGGTTGGTACCTGGAGGTGCCGGCGTTCAGCACCTGGGCCTGGCGGTTGCCGCCGTGTTCCTTCATCAGGAACGCGGTGAACTCTGAGACGCACAGGAAGTACATGAGCAGGTGGGGTCCGATGTGTCCGTGGCCGGCCAGGGTGGCGGGTTCGACGTCGGGCATGGGGTCCGGTGTGCGGTACGGGTGCTCGGTCTCTTGACGGACCCGTTCGGCGGCGGCCTCGAGGGTGTCGGCGTTCGCGAAGACCGACAGCTGGGGTTTGAGGCCCTTGTCGGCCGGTAACCCGTTGGTCAGGATCGCGGACAGCAGGTCGTCCAGGCCCTGGACCCGGCGTTCGGACCCGGACCGTTGGTCGTCCTCACCGTCGGGCTTGGAGACCGAGTCGAGGACCTTCTTGAGCTTGGCACCGGTGATGGTGTTGAGGAACCCGGTGATGTGCCACCCGTCGGGGACGGTGTTGACCTGGAAGTCCTGCTTGTCCATGCCACGTTCGTACGCGTCGTCGAGCTCTTCGGGATGGGTGACGTCCTTGAGGTGCTTGACGGCCTCGAACAGCTCACCGGGTTCGTGCTCGAGCGCGACGGCGACGAACACGTCCTCGTGGCGGCGCATCAGCTCGGGTCCGACGTGTTCGAGGCCGTAGCGGAACGCCCGCAGATGCGCCGCGCTGATGTCACCGGCGGCGGCAGCGGCAGCGACCAGTGGCAGCTCACGTAGTACGGCCACGCTCTTGACCAGTGCGGTGGCCTGGCCGGCGTTGAGCCGCAGCTGGTTACGCACCCACGCGTTCAGGGTCGAGGCGCCGTCGAGCTCGTAGTCCTTGGACGCCTCGAGCTCGGCCAGCAGCAGAGCCTTTGCGGCGTCGAGTGCGTCCTGCGCGGTCTGGATCGCGATGATCTTGTCCCGCACGTCCCCAGAGGTCAGCGTCTGAGCGGCGGTGCTCATCGCGTCGATCGTGGGCTGCGGGTCCATGTCTTCACGGTATTCGAACAGGTGTTCGACAGCAAGTGACGAAAGTCCCGACGTTGCAGGCAATTACCGATTTCCGAGGTGAGTGGCAGAATGGCTGGAGCGCATCCGCGCCACCATCATCTACTCGTCGTGGCTCGAGACCAGCCCACGCCGTGCTGACAGCAGCTCGATCTCCGGGCGGCGGGCGACGAAGTCCTCGATCCTGTCCAGCACCTCGATCACGTGGTGGCTGTCGGCGGCGACGAGGCTCGCTCCGACGCCGACGCGTCGGTGCAGGTCGAGGCTGCCGGTCTCGGCGGCCGACACCGTGAACGTCCGGCGCAGGTCGGCGACCAGCGGCCGGACGATCGCCCGCTTCGTCTTCAGCGAGCGCACGTCACCGAGCAGCACGTCAAGCTCGATCCAACCGATCCACACGTCATGATCATGGCCGAGGTCGACGCCCGGAACAATCGTTCGGTGTCCCGCACACTGTCTGCGGGACAGGCGTTCTCACCCTCGGACCGCGCCATGCTGGAGGTTCGGATCGACGAGGAGAGGATCATGAACAAGCTGATCGAGGACAAGGAAGCTGATCGCGAGCTCAAGCTGAAGCACAAGGCCCTGTGGTCGCTCGGGAACTATCCCGCGGTGGCCAGCGAGGTCATCCCCGGTACTGGACGACGACTGGTGGAGGCGCTGGACATCCGTCCCGGCCAGCGCGTGCTCGACGTCGGCGCCGGCTCCGGCAACGCCGCCATCCCTGCCGCCGCGGCGGGCGCCCAGGTCGTGGCGTCCGACCTGGCGCCCGTGCTCCTGGAGGTCGGGCGACAGCACGCCGACGCCGACGGCGTCACGCTCGAGTGGCAGGAGGCCGACGCCGAGAACCTGCCCTACGGTGACGGGGAGTTCGACGTCGTCATGTCATGTGTCGGGGTCATGTTCGCTCCGCATCACCAGGCGAGCGCCGACGAGCTCGTCCGGGTGTGTCGGCCCGGCGGGTCGATCGGGTTGTTGAGCTGGACGCCGGACGGGTTCATCGGGCAGATGTTCGCCACGATGAAGCCGTACGCACCGGCGCCACCTCCCGGCGCCCAGCCGCCTCCGCTGTGGGGCGACGAGCAGCACGTGCGCTCACTGCTCGGGGACCGCGTGACCGACGTCGATGCGAAGGTCGAGACGTTGACCGTCGACCGGTTCGAGTCGCCGGACGAGATGCGCGACTTCTTCAAGGAGGCGTATGGACCGACGATCGCGGTCTATCGCAACGTCGGCGACGACTCGCAGCGCGTCGAGGCGCTCGACCGGGCACTGACCGACCTCGCGGCCGATCACTTCGACGCTGACGCCGGAGTCATGGGATGGGACTACCTGCTGCTCACCGCGACTCGGCAGGCCGACGATCAGTCGAAGTAGCCCTGGGCCAGCTGGTCGACCAACGTGGGACGGGTCGGGTTCCACTCGAGCTCGGCCTTGGCGCGGCCGCCACTGGCCTGCTGGTCGAGCAGGAGCGCCTCGCCGAAACCGCCGAGGCGGGCCAGAGTCGCCTCGGCGGACTCGGGCTCGACCGTGCTGGTGACGGCCTCGCCGAGCTCACGGACCGTGGGGTTGTCGCCCGTCGCGGCGACGTAGGACTTGCCGCCCGGAGCCTTCTCGAGGGCGCGGACGTAGAGGTCGGCGAGATCGTCGACGTGCACCGTGGTCCAGTGCTGGTCGCCGCTGCCGATCAGCGTCAGCGTGCCGTCCTCGGCTGCACCGCCGGCCAGCATCGCGGGGATGCCGGCTCCGTGCCCGTAGACGATGCCGGGCTGGATGACGGAGCCCTTGACGTCCGAGGACAGGACCCGCTGCTCCCCGGCGAGGCGCCACGCCGTGATGGCCGGCGGCTGGGGTTCGTCGTCCTCGGAGATCGACGCGCTGCTGCCGTAGGTCCAGACGCCGCCGGTGTGGACGAACGGCTTCTGGGTGCCCTCGAAGGCGCTGAGTGCAGCGGTGATGACGGCGTCGTTGAGATCCGCGTCGCGCTCGTCGCCGCCGGCGGCCGTGTGGATGGCGCCGTCGTGCTGGCGGAGCTCGGACGCCAGCCACTCGGCGTCGAACAGGTCGCCGATGATGCCGGTCGCGCCCTGGTCGCTGACCTTGAGCGACGACGACTGGCTGCGGACGACGGCCGTGACCTGATGGCCGTGGGCGCTGAGCGCCCCGAGGACCGCTGATCCGATGAGCCCGGTTCCCCCGGTGAGCAAGATCTTCATGCTGGTGCCAACCGAGGGGCGGCGGAGCCTATTCCGCGAGCGCGCCGCGCACCTGACCCGACTGTTGCATCAGTCGAACAGCTCGGAGAGCCAGTGCTCCTTCTTCTTCTTGCGGTACGGCTGCTGGCCGCGGCGGTCGTCGTAGCGCGGCTCCGCGTACGTCGGCCCGCTGTGGCGGGGTTCGGCGTACCGCGGCTCTGCGTACTGCTGCGGGGCGGGTGCCGGTGCGGCGGGCGGCACGTCAGCGGTCGCTCGCTCGAGGATCTTGTCGAGCTCGCCACGGTCGAGCCACACGCCGCGGCACTCCGGGCAGTAGTCGATCTCGATGCCTGAACGCTCGCTCATGACGAGCGTCGCGTTGTCGGTCGGACACTTCATGGGTGGTACCTCCTGCCCTGACCAACTCGACCTGACGGTCGAGAGTTCCCTCGAACGCGGGTCAGGCGCAGGCGATGCAGGTGCGCGCGACAGGCCGTGCCTCGAGGCGTCCCGCGGCGATGGTCGTCCCGCACTTCTCGCAGATGCCGTACGTGCCGTCGTCGACCCGCTCGAGCGCGGCGTCGACGGCGACGAGGCGGGCCCGGGTCTGCTCGATCAGCGTGCTGACCTGCGATCGCTCGAACGCGATCGTCGATCCCTCGGGGTCGTGCTCGTCGTCGGCGTTGGAGTTGGTGGACGCATCGACGATGCCCGCGAAGTCGTCACTGAGGGACGCGAGGAGGGCCGTTGCGCTCGTCCGTTCGGCGGTCAGCGCCGCACGTGCGGCCTCGGGATCGATCACGTCACACCTCCCGGGCCGGTGCTCCTGACAAGAGCAAAGGCCCCGTTCGGCGAGGAACGGGGCCTTCACAGTGCGGCATCAGGGACTCGAACCCCGAACCCGCTGATTAAGAGTCAGCTGCTCTGCCAATTGAGCTAATGCCGCCTTGCGACCGTGGTCGCGAAGCGGGTGCAACATTAGCAGCCGCTGGCGCGACCCCCTCACCCAGGTCGGCATCGAGGACGGCGTGGGCCGCGTTGTGCCCGGCGATGCCGCTCACGGCACCGCCGCGACGGGCGCCGCTGCCGCAGAGCAGGACGCGCGGATGCTTCGTGGCGACGCCCCAGTGCTGCCCGGGATGACGCGGTCTCTCGTCCTCTTCGAGCCACGGCCACTGCAGGTCGCCGTGGAAGATGTGCCCGCCGGGCATCCCGAGCGCCTCCTCGATCTGCGCGGGGGTCTTGTGCTCGACGCCGAGGATCAGCGGCTCGATCGGCTCGTCGAGGTGCTCGTCGAGTGCCGTGATGAACTGCGCGTACGCGCGGTCGGCGGCGTCTGCGTCGGGCAGCACCTCGTACGGCGTGTGGAGGCCGAAGTACGTGAGCGTCTGGGCGTCCGTCGCGGCCAGCTCGGGGCCGAGGATCGAACGGTCGGTCAGCGTGTGGCAGTAGAGCTCGCCCGCGGCCCGGTCCGGCAGCGACCCACCTGCCGCCCGGGCGTGTGCCGCCTCGAGCTCGCTCATGGACTCGCCGAGGTGGAACGTGCCGGCGAACGCCACGGCGGGGTCGATGCCGGCCCTCAGCCGCGGCAGACGCGAGACGAGCAGGTTGATCTTGAACTGTGAGCCGGACGGCTTGGGTGGCAGCACCTCGCCCATCAGGCCGGCCAGGACGTACGGGGCGACCCCGCTGAGCGCCCAGCGGGCAGAGACCGAGAACCCTTCCCCCGACACCACGACGCCGTCGTCGTCCGCGGAGACGGTCGTGACCGGGGCGTCCGTGCGGATCGTGGCGCCGGCCTCGCGGGCGACGCGCTCGAGCTCGGCCGTCACGGCACCCATGCCGCCGACGGGCACACGCCACTCGCCCGTGCCGTTGCCGATCAGGTGGTAGAGGAAGCACCGGTTCTGGATCAGGCTCGGGTCGTGCATTGATGCGAACGTGCCGATGAGGGCGTCCGTGGCGACCACGCCGCGGACGAGGTCGTGCGAGAAGCGGCGCTCGATGGCGGCGCCCAGGGGCTCGTCGACGACGTCGGTCCAGATGCTCATCTCCGACAGGTCGCGCAGGTTGCCGATGTGGGGGAGCGGGGCGAGCAGGGTCGGCGCGATGACGCCGGCGAGCTCGGCGACCTCGTCGTAGAACCGGTCCCAGGCGTCCAGCTCGTCGTCCGAGCCCGTGAGGGTGCGGAACGACGCGCGGGTCGGCTCCCCGGTCACGGTCTCGACGAGCAGGCCGCCGCCGTCGTACGGCGTGTACGACGCGGTGTCGCGCGATCGCAGCTCGAGGCGCAGGCCGAGCTCGTCGATGAGCTGTTGCGGCATGAGGCTCACGAGGTAGGAGTAGCGAGAGAGGCGTGCGTCGATGCCCTCGAACGTCCGCGCGCTGATCGCCGCGCCGCCGACGTGCGGGAGCCGCTCGAGCACGACGACGTCCTTGCCGGCTCGTGCCAGGTAGGTCGCCGCGACCAGCGCGTTGTGCCCGCCTCCGACGATGACGACGTCTGCTTCATCCGACATGCTTCAGGGCCTCTCTCCTGGTCAGTCCGCTCAACCGGTCCGCGTGCGTCTCGACGAATGAGCGCACCCAGTCCGGGTCCACCCTCGCGTACTCCCGCAACGCCCACCCGATCGCCTTGCGGACGAAGAACTCGGTGTCGTCGACGTTCGGCTCGATCACGTCGCCGAGCAGCCGGCGATCCACCCGGTCCTTGCGCCCCAGCTGGCTCAGGATCGCGAGTCGGCGCAGCCACAGGTCGTCGGCGGTGCTCCAGCGCAGGACGACCACGGCCGTCTCGACCGGGTGGGCGTCGTGCAGGTCGGCGATGCGGTGCGCGAGGTCGTCGACGTGGTCCCACCACGCACCGGTCGTGGCGAAGTGCTCGTGGAGCGGGACGAGCTCGAGGCGGCCGGCGGCCGGCTCCGACGCGAGCAGCTGGCTCGCCGCGTATCGCTCCTCGCGGAAGCCCGCCTCGTCCCACAGCATGCGCACCGCGGTCTGCAGGTCGTCGAGCGTCAGCAGGGGGTGGTCGCGGGCGGCGGCCCGTGCGATCGTCCGGACCCGGGGCACCGGCACCCCCCGGAAGGGCATGGCGGACTTCATGTACGCCTGCATGCCGGGCGCGCGCTCGGCGTCGGCCGCGTCCGCCAGCGCGTCGCGGATCGCCGACACGAGAGGAGCCACGCTCATGTCCTCACCCTAGTCGGGAATCATTGACGGTAGTTGAACATTGAACTACATTGGAACCAGACCTATTGAGGAGAATCCGATGCCTGCTGTGACCGTGAACGACTGGACCGTCCTTCCCCGCGTGATCGCGGCGCCGACGCAGACCGAGGACCGCGTGCCGGTCAGCGTGACGACCGCTCCGATCGGCTACGAGGGCGAGGGCTTTCCCGTCCACCGCGCCTTCGCGGGTGTCGACCCCAGCAAGCTCGACCCGTTCATCCACATGGACCAGATGGGCGAGGTCGAGTACCAGCCGGGCGAGCCCAAGGGCACGCCGTGGCACCCGCACCGCGGCTTCGAGACCGTGACCTACATGATCGACGGCGTCATGGACCACCAGGACACGCACGGTGGCGGTGGCTCGATCACCGACGGCGACACGCAGTGGATGACCGCCGGCTCGGGCCTGCTCCACATCGAGACGCCGCCGGAGTGGCTCGTCGTCAAGGGCGGCCTGTTCCACGGCCTGCAGCTGTGGGTCAACCTGCCGAAGGCCGACAAGTGGCTGCCGCCGCACTACCAGGACATCCGCGGCACCGACGTCGGCCTGGCCTCCACGCCGGACGCCGGCGCGCTGCTGCGCGTCATCGCCGGTGAGGTCGACGGGGTCAAGGGTCCCGGCTCGACCCACACCCCGATGGCGATGGTGCACGCGACGGTCCTGCCCGGCGCCGAGATGACGGTGCCGTGGCGCACCGACTTCAACGCGCTCGTCTACGTCATGGGCGGCGCCGGCCACGTCGGACGCGACCGCCGTCCGCTCCGGGCGGGGCAGCTCGCGGTCCTGGGCCACGGCGAGACGATCACCGTCGGCGCCGACCAGCGCCAGGACGCGAAAGACCCCGCGCTCGAGGTCGTCCTGCTGGGCGGGCTGCCGATCCGGGAGCCGATCGCCTGGGCGGGACCGTTCGTCATGAACACCAAGGCCGAGGTCGCGCAGGCGTTCGCGGACTTCCAGAAGGGACGCCTCGGGACGATCCCCACCGTCCCGCACGCCGACGTCCACGGCGAGATGCTCTGACCTCAGGTCACTCGTCGAGGGGCTCCGACGCCGGGCTGTGGTCGGCGGTGACGCCCTGGGCGGCCGCCTCGCTGACGCTCTCGCCGAGCCACGAGGTGACCTCCCAGCCGTCGGCGGACGATCCCTCGACGACGACGAGACCCGTGTTGGTGACGTAGTGGTCGGTGACGAACTCGCGATCGATGTTGCTGGTCCGGACACCGCACCAGGCGCGGATCATGGCGCCGTGGCTGACGAGCGCGACGGTGTCGACGCCGAGCGACTCGATCTCGTCGACGACCTCGTCGAACCGGGCGATGGTCTCGTGGCCGTCCTCCGCGCCGGGCATGCGCAGGTCGAGGTCGCCACCGCACCAGGCGAACAGGGTCGACACGTACTGGTGGATCGAGTCCTGGTCGGTGTTGCCCTCGACGTCGCCGGCGGAGATCTCGCGCAGGCCTGCGCGCTCGACGGGCGTGAGACCGCGGGCCTGCGCCAGCGGTGCGGCCGTCAGGTGCGTCCGGATCATCGTGGAGACGTAGAGCGCGTCGATCTTCTCGTCCGCGAGCGCCCCGACGAGCTGCTCGGCCTGCTGTGAGCCGAGGTCGGTGAGACCCGGTCCGGGCACGGTCGACTCGAGGATGCCCTTGACGTTGGCGGGGGTCTGCCCGTGGCGGATGAGGAGGAGACGCATGTGCTGAGCCTAGGTCCACCTGGGACGTCGTCCCGGACGCGGGAGGTGCGGTTCGCTCGGGATGACGTTCCCTCGGGGGCGGGCGGTAGGGTCCGGCGCATGGCGAAGCATGTCGGCGCGATCGACCAGCACACCACGGGCACACGCTGCATGATCTTCGACCACGACGGCCACGAGGTCGCCCGCCACCAGATGTCCCACGAGCAGATCACGCCCCGCGCCGGTTGGCTGGAGCACGATCCGCACGAGATCTGGGAGGCGACGCAGGACGTCGTCGAGGCCGTCCTCGGACGTGCCGGCACCAGCGCGGACGACCTGGCGGCGATCGGCCTCTCCGTCCAGCGGGAGACCACCGTGGTGTGGGACCGCCGCACCGGTGTCCCGTACTACAACGCGATCGCACGCCGGGACGAGCGCACCGGCACGCCGGGCTCCGGCGCTCGGATCCGGTGGATCCTCGACCACGTCGACGGTGCCCGCGCGGACGCCGAGGCAGGGCATGCGGTCTTCGGCACGATCGACACCTGGCTCATCTGGTGGCTGACGGGCGGGCCCGACGACGGTCTGCACGTCACCGACGTCACGAGTGCCGCCCGGACCTCGCTGATGGACCTGGAGACCCTGACGTGGGACGCCGACCGGATCGACCGGATCGGCATCCCGGCGTCGATGCTGCCCGTCGTCGGGTCGTCGTCGCAGGTCTACGGGCGCACGGCCGCCGACGGTCCGTTCGGCGGCGAGGTCGCCCTGGCCGCCGCACTCGCCGACGAGCACGCGGCGCTGGTCGGCCAGGTCTGCTTCCGGACGGGCGAGGGACGGCGTGCCGACGACGTCCTGATGCTCAACACGGGCGGGCAGATGCAGACGTCCGACGGCTCCGTGACGACCGTGGCCTACCGGCTCGGTGACGCGCCGCCGGTGTACGCGCTCGAGGGTCCGGTCGAGATGGTCGCGGCGGGGGATCCCGAGCTGCGCGCCGTCCGCGTCGACGGTGCCCCGGCGGCTGACGACACCGCGATGCAGGGTCTGGCGGACACGCTCGGCGTGCCGGTGAGCCGTCCGGTCGTCGCCGAGACCGCGGCCCTCGGAGCCGCGTTCGCGGCGGGTCTGGGCGTCGGGTTCTGGGCCGGCACCGACGAGCTCGTCGCCCGCCGGCACGAGTCGCGGCGGTGGGAGCCGAGCGCGCGGGGCTGAGCCCCGACAGGGTCGGGAAGAGCGGCGACCTCGGTCACATCCACACGCGGTCGTTCGCCCCGTTCGCGTGCTACTGATTGACTGGGGACATGCGTCCCGTCGCCCTGTCACCGCACAACCGCCAAGCTGCCCTGGACGCGATGGCGTCGACGCCGCTCGACATCCTCGTGATCGGCGGTGGGGTCGTCGGCGGGGGTGCGGCTCTGGACGCCGCGACCCGTGGTCTGACGGTCGGGCTCGTCGAGGCGCGCGACTTCGCGTCCGGCACGTCGAGCCGGTCGAGCAAGCTGATGCACGGCGGACTGCGGTACCTCGAGATGCTCGACTTCCGCCTCGTCGCCGAGGCGCTGAAGGAGCGCGGGCTGAACCTGCAGAAGCTCGCGCCGCACCTGGTCCACGAGATCCCGTTCGTCTACCCGCTGCAGCACCGCATCTGGGAGCGGTTCTACGCCGGCTCCGGCGTCGCGCTGTACGACGCGATGAGCAAGGCGTCCGGCTACGGCAAGGGCGTGCCGCTGCACCGTCACCTGACCCGTCGCGGCGCGCGCCGCATCGTGCCCTCGCTGAGGAAGGACGCCCTGGTGGGCGCCCTGCAGTACTACGACGGTCAGGTCGACGACGCCCGGCACACGATGTTCCTGGCCCGCACGGCCGCGGCCTACGGCGCCCACGTCGCCAGCCGCACCCGCGTCATCAACCTGATCCGGGAGGCCGACCGGGTGGTGGGCGCGCGGGTCAAGGACCTGGAGTCGGGCCAGGAGTTCGACATCCTCGCCAAGCAGGTCGTCAACGCCAGCGGGGTCTGGACCGACGAGACGCAGTCGTTCGCGGGGGAGCGCGGCCAGTTCCACGTCCGCGCCAGCAAGGGCGTGCACCTGGTCGTGCCGCGCGACCGCATCCGCAGCGAGTCGGGGCTCATCCTGCGCACCGAGAAGTCGGTGCTGTTCGTCATCCCGTGGGGGCGCCACTGGATCATCGGCACGACCGACACCGACTGGTCGCTGTCGAAGGACCACCCGGCCGCGAGCCGCAGCGACATCGACTACCTCCTGGAGCACGTCAACTCGGTGCTCGTCGAGCCGCTCACCCACGCTGACGTCGAGGGCGTCTACGCGGGGCTGCGCCCGCTGCTGGCCGGTGAGGACGAGGCCACCAGCAAGCTCTCGCGCGAGCACGCCGTCGGCACTGCCGTGAAGGGCCTCGTCGTGATCGCGGGCGGCAAGTACACGACCTACCGGATCATGGCCCAGGACGCCGTCGACGCCGCCGTGCACGGCATGTCGACCCAGCTCGACCGGCACGCGCCGCCGTCGGTCACCGAGAACGTCCCGCTGCTGGGCGCCGACGGCTACGACGCGCTGTGGAACCAGCGTCACCAGATCGCCAAGCAGACCGGCATCGGCGTCGGCCGCATCGAGCACCTGCTGCACCGCTACGGATCGCTCATCTCCGAGCTGCTCGACCTGATCGAGGGCCAGCCCGACCTGGCGCAGCCGCTGACCGGCGCCGACGACTACCTCCGCGCCGAGATCGTCTACGCCGCGACCCACGAGGGCGCGCGCCACCTCGACGACGCGATCGCGCGACGCACGCGCATCTCGATCGAGACCTTCGACCGCGGTGTCGACGTCGCGGAGGAGGTCGCCCAGCTCATGGGCGGGGTCCTGGGGTGGAGCAAGGACCAGCGCGCCAACGAGGTCGACCACTACCTCAAGCGGGTCGAGGCCGAGCGTGAGAGCCAGACCATGCCCGACGACGAGACGGCGGACGCCGCCCGCATGGGCGCCGACGACGTCGTGCCCGTGTCGACGCGCCCGCCCACGGGGACCGCGTCGTGACCGAGTCCGACGAGGAGGTCGTTGCCGACTACGACGTGCGCTCGCCGGCGTCGCGGACGCTGCTGACCGTGGTCGGGACGATCCTGACTGTCGCCGTCGTCGCGGGCCTCGTGCTCGGTGTGTCGATCCTCAAGCGCGGCACCACGATGACGACCAGCGACATCGAGCTGGGCGACGCCGCCTCGATCAAGGTCGACGCGGGATCGTCCGACGTCCGCATCGTCCAGGGCGATCCGGGCATCGTCCGGGTCAAGGCCCGCATCACGAGCGGGCTGCGCAAGACCGACTTCCAGATCGGGCGCCGCGGCGACCAGATCAAGATCGTGTCGGGCTGCCAGTCGTGGCTCAACCCCGGATGCGGCGTCGACACGACCCTGGAGGTGCCCGAGGGCTACCCGGTCGAGATCCGCACGACGTCGGGCGACGTCACGGCGAGCGACATCACCGAGGGCGTCATCACCATCATCAGCGACAGCGGTGACATCTCCGGGTCGGGTCTGGAGGTGGACGAGCTGGCCGCGCAGACGGGGTCGGGTGACATCGAGGCGTCCTTCGCCAAGCAGCCGTTCGCCTTCAAGGCGACGTCCGACAGCGGCGACATCTCGGCGGACATGGCCGACGGCAAGCGCACGTACGCGGTGACCGCCACGTCCAAGTCGGGAGACGTGTCGTCCGACGTGAAGTCCGACGACGACGGCGCGGGGTTCATCCGCGCGACGACGTCGGACGGGGACATCTCGCTCACGATGCAGTAGGACCCCCGACGCGACAGGCGTCCGGACGTGACAAGACCCCCGGACCGGAGTCCGGGGGTCTTGTCGTCGGGGTGAGTGACGGGACTTGAACCCGCGACCACCGGCACCACAAGCCGGTGCTCTACCAGCTGAGCTACACCCACCACGCGTGCCGGGCATACGCCCGACACGGCGAGGAAGAGTCTAACGCAAGCCGGACCATGCGGATGACCGGGTGGGTCGGGATCAGGCCTGACCCGTCACCGACCCGGACACCTCGGCCGCGATGGCCTTCGCGGTGTCGGAGTCGATGCCCGGATCTGCCGTGAACACGGCGCGACGGTAGTAGCGCAGCTCCTCGATCGACTCCTGGATGTCGACCAGGGCGCGGTGCTGACCGCCCTTGGCGGGTGCCGCGAAGTACGCCCGTGGGAACCACTGCCGGGACAGCTCCTTGATCGAGGAGACGTCGATGACGCGGTAGTGCAACCAGCCCTCGAGCTCGGTCATGTCGCGGGCGAGGAATGCGCGATCGGTGCCGATCGTGTTGCCGGCCATCGGTGCCTTGCTGGGCTCCTTCACGAACTCGCGGACGTACGCGAGCACCTGCTCCTCGGCGTCGCGGAGGCTCAGTCCGGCGTCGAGCTCGGTGATGAGTCCCGACGTCGTGTGCATCTGCGTGACGAAGTCGTTCATCTGGTCGAGCGCGGCCTGCGGCGGCTTGATGACGAGATCGATGCCGTCGCCCAGCACGTTGAGGTCGTAGTCGGTGACGAGCGCCGCCACCTCGATCAGCGCATCCGCCTCGAGGGAGAGCCCGGTCATCTCGCAGTCGATCCACACCAGCTTGTCATTCACCTCCCGCACACTAGTGCAGGCCGCCGACGTCTGTGATCGGCCGGTAGGCTCTGCTGGAACCTTCGAGCAAGGTCCCGCGTTGGTCCAGTTGGTGACCGCCCGAACCAGGAGACATCAGTGAGCAACGAACGCCAGCAGCGAGCAGCCCGCGCCGAGCAGATGCGCAAGGAGCGCGAGAAGGCCGATCGCAAGCAGCGCAACCTCATCTCCATCGGGATCGTGGTGGTCGTGATCGCCCTCATCGCGGTGGGCGCCTGGGGCATCAGCGCCGCGAGCAAGGACAACAAGAAGAACACCGAGGTCATCCAGCCCGCCAACGCGACCGACGACTTCGGCATCGTCTACACGACCGCCGACGCCGGTGGCACTCCTGCCGCCGACGGGTCGGAGCCGGTGTCGGTCGAGCTGTACGAGGACTTCCAGTGCCCCGCGTGCCTGGCGTTCGAGCAGCAGAGCAGCGAGTTCCTGAAGGGGCAGGTCTCCAGTGGTGCGATCACCATCACCTACCGGCCCTTCTCGTTCCTCGACGAGCTCGGCGGCAGCCCCAACGAGTACTCGCACCGGTCGACGAACGTCGCGCTGTGCGTCCTCGACCAGAACGGCGTCACCGACTACGTCAAGGTGCACGACTACCTCTACCAGAACCAGCCCGACGAGGGCACCGCTGGTCCGGAGAACGCCGACCTCATCGAGGCGATGAGCGGCCTCGGCATCACGGGCATCGACTCGTGCGTCAAGACCGAGAAGTTCGTGCCGTGGGTCGACGAGGCCAAGGACGCCGGCAGCAAGAAGGACGTCAGCAGCACGCCGACGGTCCTGGTCGCGGGCAAGGTGCTCGAGAACCCGAACCCCCAGACGCTGCAGGCTGCGATCGACGCCGCCAAGGCGAGCTGACCCAGCACCACCCCGCCGGCAGCCGCCGCGACGTCCACGACCCCTGGTCGCGGGGGTCGACGGCGGCTGTTGCGCGTCGGACTCGGATCAGCCGGCCACGAGGCCGTGCACCAGCGTGGCGGCGATCGTCGCCATCACGACGGCGATCAGTGCATCGAGCACACGCCAGGCCGCGGGGCGCGCGAACACCGGCTCGAGCAGCCGTGCACCGAGACCCAGCGACGTGAACCACACGAAGCTGGCGACGATGGCACCCACGCCGAACCACCACCGGTCCGGACCGTGCGTGTCCGCCACCGATCCCAGGAGCACGAGCGTGTCGAGGTAGACGTGCGGGTTGAGCCAGGTGAGCGCGACGGCGGTCGTCACGACGGGCCACACCGGCGTCCCGGCTCCGCCCTTCTGCGTGGTCAGCGCGGACGGACGCCACGCGCGCCGCGCCGCGAGGACGGCGTACGACAGCAGGAACACGGCGCCGCCGATCCGCATGACGTCCTCGAGCCACGGGACGAGGTCGAGCAGCGACCCGAGCCCGGCGATGCCTGCCGCGATCAGGACGGCGTCGGACACGGCGCACACCGCGACGACGGGGAGCACGTGCTCGCGCAGCAGCCCCTGGCGCAGGAGGAAGGCGTTCTGGGCGCCGATGGCGACGATCAGCGACAGCCCGAAGCCCAGGCCGGCGGCAAGGGCGACGACGGCTTGGTGGCTCATGCGGTCGACGCTAGGGCTGCGCAGCGATGAAGTCCAACGAATGATTCTGCTGCTGCATTATTATCGCTTCACATGGACCTGGCCCATTTGAGCGCGCTCGCCGCGGTGGTGGACGAGGGGTCGTTCGAATCCGCCGCGTCCGCGCTGCACATCACGCCGTCTGCCGTCAGTCAGCGCATCAAGGCGCTGGAGCAGTCGGCGGGGCAGGTGCTGGTACGCCGGACGAAGCCGACCGAGGTCACCGGGCCGGGGGAGGCGTACCTGCGCCTGGCGCGACAGGTCGACGCGCTGGTCCACGAGGCGACGACTGCCGTCGCGGACGACGGGACGTCGGTGACGGTGCCCATCGCGCTGAGTGCCGACTCGATGGCGACGTGGGTGCTGCCGGCGCTGGCGACGCTGCCGGCAGGGATCTGCTTCGACCTGCACCGCGACGACCAGTCCCGCACCGCCGACCTGCTGCGTGCCGGAACCGTCATGGCAGCGATCACGTCGGTCGTCGAACCGGTGCAGGGCTGTCGCTCGACCCGTCTGGGCATCACCCGCTATCGGCCCATGGCGACCCCGGCCTTCGTCGCGCGGTGGTTCGCCGACGGGGTGACGGTCGATGCGCTGGAGGCGGCTCCGATGGTCGTCTTCGACCGCAACGACGACCTGCAGGAGCGGTACCTGCGCCGCCGGACCGGCCGCCGACTCGCCCCGCCCCGGCACTACGTCCCGGCTTCAGCCGACTTCGCCGAGGCGGTCGCGCTGGGCCTGGGGTGGGCCGTGCTGCCCCACGAGCAGTCGGCCGATCGGGAGCGCGCCGGTGTGCTGGTGGAGCTCGACCCGGGACAGCACGTCGATGTCGTGCTGCACTGGCAGCAGTGGACGCTCCGGACGCCCGCCCTCGAGGCTGTCGCCGCGGCGATCCGCGTGGCGGCCGCCGATCACCTGTTGTGATTACTTTACCTTCCGGATGGTAAAGTAGAATCATGAGCGGAGAGAAGCGGACGACGATCCTCGAGAGCGCGCTGACGATCCTGCGCGACGGCGGGGTGCTGTCCCTCGACTCGGTCGCCCGACAGGCGGGCCTGACGAAGCCGGGGCTCATGTACCACTTCCCGACCAAGGAGGCGCTCATGCTCGGCGTCGTCGACCACGTCACGGACTCGTACGTGCGGAGCCTCGAGGCGCGGCTGGGCAGCGATCCCACGCACGCGTCACCGTCCGCTCGGGTGCGCGCCTACCTCGACTGGTCCTTCAGCGACACGTTCGACGCGGCGGACCTCGTCGTGTTCAGCGATCCCCGGCTGCGACGTCCCATGGCGCAACGGTGGGAGGAGCAGCTCGGCGCGTGGTTCGCGACGCCGGACGACCTGTCGGCCGAGTCCCGGGCCAAGCTCCACGCGGCACGACTCATCGCCGACGGTGCGTGGCTGGCTGACGCCTCCGCCACCTTCGTCCTCGACCCGGCCCAGCGGGCGGCCGTGTGTGCCGTCGCGGAACGTCTGATCGAGGACGTGTCGTGAGGGCCTGGCTGATGCTCGCGGGTGCGATCGTGAGCGAGGTGACCGCGTCCCTGTCGTTGAAGGGGGCGCTCGACCGACCGGCCTTGTACGGCGTCGTCGTGATCGGGTACGTCGTGGCCTTCGTCCTGCTCGCGCTGGCCCTGCGCAGCGGGCTCGCCCTCGGCGTCGCCTACGGCATCTGGGGTGCCCTGGGAGTCGCCGGCACGGCCGGGCTCTCGGCCGTCATCTTCGACGAGCCCCTCACGGGCGTGATGCTCGCCGGGGTCGGGCTGGTCATCGCAGGGGTTCTCCTCGTCGAGCTGGGATCGCAGCTGGCGACCCGGAAGGCGGTCGTCTGATGCAGTGGTTGCTGCTGGTCCTGGCCATCGCCTCCGAGGTGGGGGCGACCCTGTCGCTCAAGATCGCCACGGACGGCCGTCCCCGCTGGTACCTGGGCGTGGTGCCCGGGTACCTGGCCGCCTTCGCCCTCCTGTCCGCGGCGCTCGGCCAGGGGCTCGCGCTCGGTGTCGCCTACGGCATCTGGGCGGCGACGGGTGTCGCGGCGACGGCCGTCCTGTCGAGGATCCTGTTCAAGGAACCCCTCACGCCGGTCATGGGGGCGGGCATCGTGCTGATCATCGGTGGCGTGCTGCTGATCGAGGTCGGCGCGACGCACTGAGCGACGTCAGCGGTCGAACCGCTCCGATCGCACGACCTCGCCGCTCGCCCACCTGGTGCGCGAGGCGTCGCGTCGCCTCGTTCGAACGACCCCGGATCGCGGCGCGACCGGATCCGTCGAGTGCGCCCGGCAGGACTCGAACCTGCGACCTGAAGATTAGAAGGCTTCTGCTCTATCCAGCTGAGCTACGGGCGCCCGGGTCCAAGAGTATCGGCGCGCGTTGTCACGGCGACGTACCGCCGGTACCCATAGGATGTGGCGGGTGACAGAAGCGACCGCCACGCCCTTCCGGGCCGCGCCACCCCAGTATCGCGAGACGATCCGGCAGAAGGGCCGCACGGCGCTGATCGTGGTCTTCGTGCTCGTCGCGATCGCGGGCGTGGTCGGGGGAGTCGCCATCTCGCTCAGTGCGGGTGACGCGCAGGGCGCCGGCCTGTCGATCTTCTACGCGATGATCCCGCTGCCGTTCCTGTGGCTCGTCTACTGGTGGCTCGACCGGTACGAGCCGGAGCCCCGCCGGTACAAGTTCGCCGCCTTCGTCTGGGGCGGCGTGGTCGCGGTCGCGATCGCCCTCGCGCTCGAGGTCGGGGCGCAGGAGGTGTGGGACCTCAGCGACGAGGCCACGGCCTCGTTCATCGCCCCGCTCGCGGAGGAACCCGCCAAGTGCCTGTTCCTGCTGCTGACGTTCGCGCGGTCGCGCCGGGTCATCGACGGCGTGCTCGACGGCCTCATCTACGCCGGCATCGTCGGCATCGGCTTCGCCTTCGTCGAGAACATCGGCTACTACGCGAGCAGCTACCTCGGGTCGGCCGACTACACGCTCGCCGGATCCGACGGCGTCACGACGACTTTCGTCGTCCGCGGCGTCTTCAGCCCGTTCGCCCATCCGCTGTTCACCGCGGCGTTCGGCATCGCGCTTGGTCTCGCGGTCAGTCGCAGGTCGAAGGTCGTGCGCGTCCTCATCGGCGCCGTGGGACTGGCCGTCAGCATGGGTCTGCACGGTTTGTGGAACGGCTCGCTGAGCTACGGACCCGACGACGGGACGGGATTCGTCCTGGCCTACCTCGCGCTCGGCGCGCTGCTCGTCGCGATCGGTGTCGTGGCCATCGTCGTCCGGGTCCGGCAGGTCAGGATCCTGGAGCGCTCGCTGTCGTACGTCGCCGACCGTGGGTGGATCCACCCCGGCGAGATCCCGTACCTGTCACGCTTCGGCTACCGCAAGGCCGCGCGCCGGTACGCCCGCAGCAACCACGGCAAGGACGCGGGCCGGGTCGTCAAGCAGTACCAGCAGCTGGCGACCGAGATGGCGTTCCTGCACGACTCCCTCATGAGCGGGCGTTCCAAGCCGCGCGGGGTCGAACGGACGTACGCGCTGCTCGACGCGATGTACGCGCTGCGGCCGGCGCTGCGATTCCCGCCGGCACTGCACACCACCGTCCGTCACTTCTGACCCGCCAGTCGCAGGTGCGGTGGGCGCGGGGTGGCCCCGAGTCGACTAATCTGTGCGGTACACCCACCCGCTGAACGACACCGTCGACGAGAGGAGCTCATCGTGCCCGGCGACCACGCTTCGGCCGAGCTCCTGGCGGCCATGAGCTCGCTGCTGCTGAGCGTCCGCGACGCTCCGCTCCAGCTGCAGACCGACGGCGTCGAGGACGTCCGGACGATCAAGTCCGACGTCGTCGACCAGCTGTCCGACTACATCCTCCCGCGCCTCGTCCAGCTGGACGCCCCGCTGCTCGCGGTGGTCGGCGGGTCGACGGGTGCCGGCAAGTCGACGCTGGTCAACTCGATCGTGGGGGAGAGGGTCACCGAGTCCGGTGTCCTGCGTCCCACGACCCGGTCGCCGGTGCTGGTGCACCACCCCGACGACGCCGAGTGGTTCCAGCCCGACCGCATCCTGCCCGACCTGCTCAGGACGACGCAGAACGGCGACAACGCGTACGCGCTGCGGCTCGCGTCGACGTCCAGGATCCCCAAGGGTCTCGCGATCCTCGACGCCCCCGACGTCGACTCGATCGACAAGGGCAACCGCGACCTGGCGACGCAGCTGCTCGCGGCGGCCGACCTGTGGCTGTTCGTCACCTCGGCGGCGCGCTACGCCGACCAGGTGCCGTGGGACTACCTGCGGCACGCGGCCGAGCGCAGCACCTCGGTCGCGGTCGTGCTCGACCGCACGAGCGACGACGCGCTCGTCGAGGTGCGGGGGCACCTCGCCCGCATGATGACGTCGCGGGGCCTGTCCGACTCCCCGCTCTTCACGGTTCCCGAGTCGGGGCTCGACGCCGACGGCCTGCTGCCGCGCGAGGCCGTCGCACCGATGGTCGGCTGGCTCCGCGAGCTCGCCGGCGACCCCAAGGCGCGGCAGATGGTCGTCCACCGCACGCTCGACGGCGCCGTCCGCCACCTCGTCATGCGCACCCACGACGTCGCCGACGCGATGGACGGGCAGATCGAGGTCGCCGAGACGCTCTACCGCGACGCCGACACGGCCTACCGCACGGCTCTCGAGGACGTCTCGGCGCGCAGTGCCGACGGCACGCTGCTGCGTGGTGAGGTGCTGGCGAGCTGGCAGGAGTTCGTCGGCACCGGCGAGCTGCTCAAGTCGGTCGAGGAGAAGGTCAGCCGCATCCGCGACCGCTTCGTCGACGGCATGACCGGCAAGCGCACGCGCTCCACCGAGGTCGTCGAGGCGATCGAGACGAGCATCCGCATGCTGCTGACCGAGCACGCCGAGGCCACCGCCGAGAAGGTGTCGCGCAGCTGGAGCTCGACCGTCGCCGGACGCGGCCTGCTCGACGCACGGCCGTCCCTCGACCGGGCGTCGCAGGACTTCAGGGTCAAGGCCGAGCGTGTCGTGCACGACTGGCGGCAGGGCGTGGTCGAGCTCGTGCGGGTCGAGGGCGCCGACAAGCGCATGACCGCCAAGTTCCTCGCGTTCGGCGTCAACGGCATCGCCGTGGCGCTCATGGTCGTGATGTTCTCGCGCGACGGCGATGCCACCGCTGCCGGAGGCACTGCCTCGCTCGGACGCAAGCTGCTCGACGCCATCTTCGGCCCGGCCGTGGTCGACGACCTCGTCGACAAGGCGCACACCGATCTCGAGCTGCGATCCGCCGCGCTGCTCGAGAGCGAGCTGCAGCGGTTCCACACGCTGCTCGCCGCACCGGATAGTCTCAAGGCGCACCAGGCCGCGTTGCGCGAATCTGCGCGCCAGGCCGAATACGCTCGGCACGCCGACTTCCTGAACGGAGAGACGACGTCATGACCACCCCCGTGCCCGCCACCGATGCAGTGTTCGGTGGTGGCCGCAACGACGTGGCGCGACGTCTCGACGGCCTGACCCAGGCGGTCAGCGCCAGCCGTGGACGCATCGACGAGGAGATCCTCGCCCCGGCCGAGATGCTGTCGGGCCGCGCCGCCGAACGCCTGACGCTCTCGGGTGAGCACACGATCGTCGCGCTCGCCGGTGCCACCGGGTCCGGCAAGTCGTCCTTGTTCAACTCGCTCACCGACCTCGAGCTGGCCGGCGTCGGGGTGCGCCGGCCGACCACCTCGTGGGCACTGGCGTGCGCGTGGGGTCCGGACGGCGCGCAGGGACTCCTGGAGTGGATGGGCATCCCGGCGCGGCACCAGGTGTCGCGCATGAGCATGCTCGACCACTCCGCCGAGGACACCAAGCTCGACGGCCTCGTGCTGCTCGACCTGCCCGACCACGACTCCACCGAGGTCTCGCACCATCTCGAGATGGATCGTCTGATCACGTACGCCGATCTGCTCGTCTGGGTGCTCGACCCGCAGAAGTACGCCGACGCCGCGATCCACGACCGCTACATCCGGCCCATGGCGTCCTACAGCGACGTGACGCTCGTCGTGCTCAACCAGATCGACCGCATCCCGTTCGAGCAGCGCGAGCGCGCCCTCACCGACGTCAAGCGCATCCTCGCCGACGAGGGACTGCCCGACGTCTCCGTCATCGGCGTGTCCGCGACCCGCGGCGACGGTGTCGAGGACCTCAAGCGTGAGCTCGCCGCCCGCATCCGGGCGAAGTCGTCCGCCAAGGGCAGGCTGTCGTCCGACATCGCCGCCGCTGCCGACGTCATGGCGCAGGTGGGTGGCTCGGCCGAGGCCAAGGGCATCACCGACGCCGACCGCCGCGCGCTCGACGACGCGCTGGTCGACTGTGCCGGCGTGCCCCAGCTCGTCGACGCGATCGCGGCGTCCACGCGTCGCCGGGCGGCCCTGCACACGGGGTGGCCCGTCACGCGCTGGATCCGGCGGTTCCGTCACGACCCGCTCGAGGAGCTGCAGCTCGACCCCGGCCTCTCGCTGTCGTCCCTGGCCCGGTCGGCGCTGCCCGAGGCCGGCAACGTCCAGCGGGCCAGCGCCGAGCTGGCGATCCGCGACGTGGCGGAGCAGGCATCGGCCGGCCTCGAGCGTCCGTGGCGCGACGCGGTGCGCGACGCCGCCAGTCCGCCGGGCGAGGACATCATCGGCGAGCTCGACGCGGCGATCCACGCCACCAGCGTCGACGTCGCCAAGCCGGCGCTCTGGTGGAAGCTGGTCCACGCCGTCCAGCTCCTCGGCATCCTCGCGGTCGTCGGCGGACTCGTCTGGCTCGCGGCGCAGGGCGTCACGCACTTCTCGTCCATCGAGCTGCCCGATCTCGGCGAGGTCGGACCCGTCCCCGTCGCCGCGGTCGTGGTGATCGGGGTCCTCGTGGGGGGCATCTTCCTGGCCGGGCTCTCACGCATCGCGGCTCGCATCGGCGGACGCCGCAAGGCCCAGCGGGCCGACGCCGCCCTGCGCGCGGCGATCGCCGACGTCGCGGCGACCCGCGTCGTCGCGCCCATCGAGGCCGAGCTCGACTCCTACCGGGCGTACCGCTCGGGCATCCTCGCCGCGCTGGGCTGACCCGCCGGTCCACAGGCGCCGGTCCGACGGCCGGAGTCCACAGGGTGCCGGCCGGTCGGTGGCCGTCCGGGGTGCCGAGGCGAAGGCTGGAGGTCCAGCCCACCTGAAGGAGTCCCCATGTCCAACGACAACGTCCTGACCTTCCACGGCCACGTCGGCACCCCGGTCGAGCTGCGCGAGGGCGCCAGCGTCCCGTGGGTGCTGTTCCGGGTCGCGTCGACGCCCAGCTTCTGGGACCAGGCCAGCCGGTCCTGGCGCGACCTGCCGACCACGTGGATGTCGGTCAAGGCCTTCCGGCACCTCGCGCAGAACGCGGCCGACTCGCTGGAGGTGGGCGATCCCGTCGTCGTCATCGGCCGTCTGCGCACCGAGACGTGGGCCACGAAGGAGGGCGAGGCGCGTGAGAGCACGGTGCTCGAGGCGACTCTGGTCGCGCACGACCTGAGCCGTGGGGTGACCCGGTTCCGCAAGGTCGACCGTCAGCAGGCGCAGCCGCAGGCGTCCGACGGCACCGCCGAGGCGCTCGCGGAGCTCGAGAGCCAGTCGGCACAGGCTCCGGCCGCCTGACCGCCGTGGGGTCGTCGCGCTCCGCTCGTTAGTCTTGACCGCATGGCTGAATACGTCCTCGCACTGCAGAACATCCGCAAGGCCCATGGCGACAAGGTGGTCCTCGACAACGTCACCCTGTCCTTCCTCCACGGTGCGAAGATCGGCGTCGTCGGCCCCAACGGCATGGGCAAGTCGTCGTTGCTCAAGCTCATGGCGGGCCTCGACCACCCCAACAACGGCGACATCGTGCGCGACCCCGACGCGACCGTCGGCATGCTCCAGCAGGAGCCGCCGCTGACCGAGGGCAAGACGGTCCTCGAGAACGTCGAGGAGGCCGTCGCCGAGATCAAGGGCAAGCTCGACCGCTACAACAAGATCAGCGAGGAGCTCGGCGAGCCCGACGCCGACTACGACACGCTGCTCGCCGAGATGGGCGACCTGCAGACCGATCTCGACACCCACAACGCGTGGGAGCTCGACTCGCGGCTCGACCAGGCCATGGACGCCCTGCGCTGCCCGCCGGCCGACGAGCTCGTCGACCACCTCTCCGGAGGTGAGCGCCGACGCGTCGCGCTGTGCAAGCTCCTGCTGCAGCAGCCTGATCTCCTGCTGCTCGACGAGCCGACCAACCACCTGGACGCCGAGAGCGTGCAGTGGCTCGAGGGTCACCTGAAGTCGTACCCCGGTGCCGTCCTGGCCGTGACCCACGACCGGTACTTCCTCGACAACGTCGCCGAGTGGATCGCCGAGGTCGACCGCGGCCAGATCCACGGCTACGAGGGCAACTACACGACGTACCTCGAGAGCAAGAAGGAACGCCTCAAGATCGAGGGCCAGAAGGACGCCAAGCGGGCCAAGATGCTCGAGCGTGAGCTCGACTGGGTGCGGTCCAACGCCAAGGGCCGCCAGACCAAGTCCAAGTCGCGTCTGGCCCGCTACGAGGAGCTCGCGGCCGAGGCCGAGAAGTCCCGCAAGGTCGACACCAGCGAGATCAACATCCCCGCCGGTCCGCGTCTCGGCGACGTCGTGCTCGACGCGAAGGGCCTCACCAAGGGCTATGACGGGCGCCTGCTGTGGGACGACATCTCGTTCACGCTCCCGCGTGCCGGCATCGTCGGGGTGGTCGGCCCCAACGGCGTGGGCAAGACGACGCTGTTCCGCATGATCACGGGGGAGGAGACCCCCGACTCCGGCGTCCTCGACGTGGGCCAGACGGTCAAGATCAGCTACGCCGACCAGAGCCGCGGTGACATCGCCGGCGACAAGAACGTCTGGGAGGTCGTCTCCGAGGGTCTCGACTTCATCAAGGTCGCCAACTTCGAGATGAACAGCCGGGCGTACGTCGCGTCGTTCGGCTTCAAGGGCCCCGACCAGCAGAAGAAGGCCGGCGTGCTCTCCGGCGGAGAGCGCAACCGCCTCAACCTGGCGTTGACCCTCAAGCAGGGCGGCAACCTGCTGCTGCTCGACGAGCCGACCAACGACCTGGACGTCGAGACGCTGTCGTCCCTGGAGGACGCACTGCTCGACTTCCCGGGCTGTGCCGTCGTCACGTCGCACGACCGGTGGTTCCTCGACCGCATCGCCACCCACATCCTGGCGTGGGAGGGCACCGACGAGAACCCGGCCAACTGGTTCTGGTTCGAGGGCAACTTCCAGTCGTACGAGGACAACAAGATCGAGCGCCTCGGCGCCGACGCGGCACGTCCGCACCGCGTCACGCACCGCCGCCTGACCCGCGACTGACCACCCAGCCCAGATCTGCGGCATCCTGCACCTTTTCTGCCCGCGAAAAGCGTGCACGATGCCGCAGATCTGGGTCAGGCCGCCTGGTTCAGGGCCTGGCGGACACGGGCGACCACCGTGCCGGGGTGCATCATGTCCTCGATCGTGATGACGACGAGCCTCCAGCCGGCGGCCTCGAGCTGTTCTCGGCGCAGGTGATCCCACTGCCGCTGAGCGGCGTCCCGCTCATGCTGCCAGCCGTCGTACTCGACGAGCACCTTCCACCGCCTGAAGACGAGGTCGCCGCGGGCCAGCCAGCGTCCCCGGTCGTCGACGATGTCGACATTGACCTCCGGTTCCGGCAGACCCGCGACGTGCAGGTCCCAACGGACGCGGCTCTCCATGACCGAGGCGACGCCCTCCCGGACGAGCGGGGCGATCCGCCGTGCACGGCGCACGCCGTCGAGGTGGGACGTGATGACGTAGGCACGCAGATCGAGCAGATCGACCTCGCCGGACGCGACCAGCCAGTCGCCGGCCACCAGGAGGTCGCGGAGCGACAGCACCGTCGCGGCGTCGACGAAGGTGCGTCGCGGCCCGAGGACCGGGACGCCGTCGCGGCGAGTCACGTTCAGGGGTGCCTGACGACGGTGGACCACGATCCCACGGCAGTTGATCTCCGGCCCGCCGTGCATCGAGAAGTGCAAGGGCCACAGGGGACCGAGCTCGAGACCCCTGACCCGTAGCGCGGTCGTGTGGCTGACCGCCACCGACGGGGGCAGCACGAGTCGCGCCGCCTCGACGTGGACACGTGGGGTCGGCAGAGTGGCCGCGGTGCGGTAGACGCCCGGGCGGAGCATCGCGAAGCGCGCGCCCTGCAGGGCCCGTCGGGTCAGCCCGAGGCCGATCGCCTCGTCGACGGTGAAGGCTCGTCCGTGCAGACCTGCCGGTATGGGGTGCATGGACACGAGGTTGCACGTTGCGGCCCGGCGGCGACAGCGGGTCGGAGCCGCGCTGTGGACGGCGGATTCCGCCACCTGCTGCTGTGGACGCCGATGTGCGGCGTGGTGCACCGTTCAGCAGGGTCAAAACGGTGCAGGATGCCGCACTTCTGGGTCGGGGTCAGAACTTCTTGCCGTGCAGACTCTCGAGGACCTTCTCCATGACGCGGCCGACGGCCTTGAGGTCCTCGGGGTCGGCGTTCTCGATCAGGTAGTCGTTGACACCGCGCACGTGCGTGTGGGCGGCCTCCTCGAGCACGCTGAACCCGTGGTCGGTGAGGATGGCAGAGACACCGCGGCCGTCGTCGGAGCACTGGCCGCGCTGCACGATGCCCTCGCGCTCGAGCCGGGCGATCGTGTGGGTCACGCGGCTGCGGGAGTGCGAGACCGCGTCGGCGAGCTCGGCCATGCGGATCGAGCGGTTCGGCGCCTCGGACAGTCGCACGAGGATCTCGTACTCGGGCATCGAGAGACCGTGCTGGCCCCGCAGGTCGCGGTCGAGGCGATCCATCAGGACGGTGGTACCGCCGAGGAACGCGCGCCAGACGCGCTGCTGCTCGGTGCTCAGCCAAGGGGTGTCGGTCACGGTCTCCATGTGACAGATCCTACTCCGGGAGATGGTTGATTGAAACTTAAACATCGTGCTAGAGTCCTATCTTGTTGAAAGATCAACTACAGACTTCACAGGAGAACCACATGAGCACCGACACCGCAGTCACCGCCGGGACCTGGACGCTTGACACGACCCACACCGAGATCGGCTTCACGGTCCGCCACCTGATGAGCAAGGTCCGCGGCAAGTTCGAGACCTTCGAGGGCACCATCACGAGCGCCGAGGACGTCACGGCGTCCAAGGTCGAGGTCTCCATCGACCTGGCGTCGGTCAACACCGGAACCGCCGACCGCGATGCGCACCTGCGCTCGGGCGACTTCTTCAACGCCGAGGAGAACCCGAAGATGACCTTCGTGTCGACCGGCATCGTCGCCAAGGGTGGCTCCGACTTCGTCGTGACCGGCGACCTGACGATCAAGGGCGTCACCAAGTCCGTCGATCTCGCGACCGAGTTCCTCGGCGAGGGCGGCGACCCGTGGGGCGGCACGCGTGTCGGCCTCGAGGCCACGACGACGATCAGCCGCAAGGAGTTCGGCATCGACTTCAACATCCCCGTCGACGGTGCCGACAAGCTCATGATCGGCGACAAGATCACGATCAACATCGTCGCGGAAGCAGTGCTCCAGGCCTGACACGCCTAGTGGGCCGCGGTCATGCGGATCGCGAGGTCCGCGTGCAGCGTGGCGAGCTCGTGGCCGGAGCGTGATCCGCCCGGCTCGAACCATCGCACGAGGTCCACGCCCAGCGACAACAGCGAGAACGCCGTCCCCGGGACGTCGGTCACGTCGAGGACGCCCTGGTCGACACCGTCGGCCAGGGCGTCCTGCATCGTCCGCTCGATGCTGCGTCGGAACGCGGCCACCTCGGCGCGGTGCTCGGTCGTGAGCGCGTGGTACTCCCACTGGACGATCCGCCCGACCCGGCTGTGGTCGGCGTGCCAGAGGCTGAACTCGTAGACCATGACCCTGATGCGCTCGACGGGATCGGTGCTGGAGGCGGCCGCCCGGTTGATGACGTCGAGGGCCGACCGGTGTCCCTGAAGGCTCACGGTGAACAGCAGGCTCTCCTTGGAGTCGTGGTGCACGTAGACCGCGGCCGGACTCATGCCGGCGCGGGACGCGATGTCACGGGTCGTGGTCGCCGCGAACCCCTTCTCCGCGAATGCCTCGACGGCCGCGTTGATGAGCCGTTCGCGTGCCGTGATCGTCGTCATCTCACTCCTTCGTCGGTTGACAGCATGACGGAGTGCTTGCATGCTAAGCAAGCGCTTAGTGCGTGCGCGTCCCCGGAGACGTGGTCCCGACGAGTTCCAGCACGAGGTGGCCTGACATGAAGCGGATGATCTTCGACGAGGACCACGACGCGTTCCGCGACTCGTGTGCCGCCTTCCTCGCCAAGCACGTCACGCCGAACCTCGAGACGTACCTCGAGGACAAGGCGCTGCCGCGCGACTTCTGGCTGGCCGCCGGCGCCGAGGGATTCCTGGCGCTCGAGATCCCCGAGGAGTTCGGCGGGGCCGAGGCGGGCGACTTCCGCTTCAACGCGGTCTGGGACGAGGAGCTCAGCAAGCTGAACGCCGCGCTCGCCTCGTGCGTCGCGATCCACACCGACATCGCCGTGCCCTACCTCGTCGACCTGGGCACCCAGGAGCAGAAGCAGCGGTGGCTGCCCGGGTGCGCGACCGGCGAGATCCTCACCGCGATCGCGATGACCGAGCCCGGTGGCGGCTCCGACCTCGCCGCGCTCAGGACGACCGCCGTCCGCGACGGCGACGAGTGGGTCGTCAACGGCTCCAAGACGTTCATCACGAACGGCTTCTCGGCCGACCTGGTCGTGACGGCCGTGCGCACCTCGCCCGACAAGGGCGCCAAGGGCATCACCCTGTTCGCGCTCGAGGCCACCGACGAGGGCTTCAGTCGTGGCCGCAAGCTCGACAAGGTCGGGCAGAGCGAGGCCGACACCGCCGAGCTGTTCTTCGAGAACCTGCGCGTCGGCGACGACCGCGTCATCGGCGAGGTCGACCAGGGCTTCATCTACATGATGCAGCGACTCCCGCAGGAGCGGATCAGCTGCTCGGTCTCGAACATCGCGCATGCCAAGCAGATCCTCGCCGAGACGATCCAGTACGCGCACGACCGTCAGGCGTTCAAGCAGTCGATCGGCAGCCTGCAGCACAACAAGTTCCTGCTCGCCGAGCTCGTCACCACGATCGAGGTCGCCGAGGCCTACGTCGACCAGGCCGTGCTGGCCCACACCAACGGCGAGGCGACCGCGACCGACGCGGCCAAGGCCAAGTGGTGGTCGTCGCAGATCCAGAACGACGTGCTCGACCACTGCGTCCAGCTGCACGGCGGATACGGCTTCATGAACGAGTACCGCGTCGCCCGCGCGTGGCGCGACGCCCGCGTGAGCAAGATCTGGGCCGGATCCAACGAGATCATGAAGGAGCTCATCGGCCGCGACCTCGGCTTCTGAGTCCGCACAACAACCTGAAAGGCACGACCATGACTGAAGCAGTAATTGTGGCCACCGCCCGCTCGCCGATCGGCCGCGCCGTCAAGGGCTCGCTCAAGGACCTGCGTCCTGACGACCTCACGGTGCAGATGGTCGAGGCGGCCCTCGCGAAGATCCCCGAGCTGGACCGCAAGGACATCGTCGACCTCCACCTCGGTGTGGGGCAGCCCGCCGGCGAGTCCGGCAACAACCTCGCGCGCATCGTCTCGGTGCTCTCCGGCATGGACCACCTGCCCGGCGTCACGGTCAACCGCTACTGCTCGTCGAGCCTGCAGACCACGCGCATGGCGTTCCACGCGATCAAGGCCGGTGAGGGGGACGTCTTCCTGTCGGCCGGCGTGGAGACCGTCAGCCGCTTCGCGCACGGCATGGCCGACATCGCCGACGCCTTCAACCCCGTCCTCGACGAGGCGCTCGTCCGCACCGACAAGCGTTCCCAGGGCGGTGCCGAGGCCTGGCACGATCCGCGCGAGGACGGGTCCCTGCCCGATGCGTACATCGCGATGGGTCAGACCGCCGAGAACGTCCAGCAGCTCATCGGCATGAGCCGCCAGGAGCAGGACGAGTTCGGGGTGCGCAGCCAGAACCTGGCCGAGAAGGCCATCGCCGACGGCTTCTGGGCCAAGGACATCACCCCCGTCACGCTGCCCGACGGCTCCGTCGTCAGCACCGACGACGGACCGCGTGCCGGTGTCACGTACGAGGCGGTCTCGCAGCTGCGGCCCGTGTTCCGTCCTGACGGCACGATCACGGCCGGCAACTGCTGCGCCCTCAACGACGGTGCCGCAGCGGTCGTCATCATGAGCGACACCAAGGCCAAGGAGCTCGGCCTGACGCCGCTCGCCCGCATCGTGTCGACCGGTGTCACCGGCCTGTCGCCGGAGATCATGGGCCTGGGCCCCGTCGAGGCGGTCAAGCAGGCCCTCGGCCACGCGAAGCTGGGCATCGACGACATCGACCTGTTCGAGATCAACGAGGCGTTCGCGGTCCAGGCGCTCGGTTCCGCGCAGGCGCTGGGCGTCCCGATCGACAAGCTCAACATCAACGGCGGGGCGATCGCGGTGGGCCACCCGTTCGGCATGACGGGCGCGCGCATCACGAGCACGCTCATCAACTCGCTGCAGCACCACGACAAGCAGTTCGGCGTCGAGACGATGTGCGTCGGCGGCGGACAGGGCATGGCCATGGTCCTGGAGCGGCTCTCCTGATGGGACGGTTCGACGGCAAGGTCGCGATCGTCACCGGCGCGAGCCGGGGGATCGGCCTCGCGATCGCCGAGCGCTTCGTGGCCGACGGCGGCCGGGTCTGCATCACGGCGCGCAAGGTGGACGCCTTGGCGGCGGCGGCCGAGTCGCTCGGGGGTCCGGAGCACGCGATCTTCGTCGCCGGTGCCGCCGACGACGAGGCGCACCAGGACGAGGTCGTCGCCACGACGATCGATGCCTTCGGCGGACTCGACTTCCTGGTCAACAACACCGGCATCAACCCCGCGTACGGCCGCATGATCGACGTCGACCTGGCGGCCGCCAACAAGATCTTCCAGGTCAACGTCGTCGGCGCGATCGCGTGGGCGCAGAAGGTGTACCGGGCGTCGCTGGCCGAGAACGGCGGGTCGATCGTCAACATCGCGTCCGTCGCCGGCCAGCGTCCCGCCCCGGGCATCGGCACGTACGGGGCGTCGAAGGCGGCGCTGATCCACGTCACCGAGGAGCTCGCGGTCGAGCTCGGTCCGCACATCCGGGTCAACGCGGTCGCGCCGGCGGTGGTCAAGACCCGGTTCGCCGAGGCGCTCTACGAGGGACGTGAGGAGGAGGTCGCCGCGCCGTACCCGCTCAAGCGTCTCGGCGTCCCGTCCGACATCGCGTCGGTCGTCACGTTCCTGCTGTCGGAGGATGCTGCCTGGGTCACCGGCCAGACCCTCACGATCGACGGCGGCGTGCTGCTCACGGGCGGTGTCTGACCAGCGTCGTCCGAATGGGTCGTGATCCAGGCAACACGGAAAACCTGAGGAATTCCTCATCTTAAAGTTGAGGAATCCCTCATGTTTTGCGAGGATGGTCCGTACCGACCGTCGATCCAGCGACGGCAGTGACGCCAAAGGGATCCCACGTGACGACGATCGACACCCCGCTTGCCACGAACCAGACCACGCCGGCCCAGGAGCGTCGCGGAGCGCTCGTCGACCGCATCCTCGCGGGGACGCCCTACGCGATCGGCTTCGGCGGGCAGGGCGCGCCGTGGCTCGAGCCGCTGGCGTCGCTGGTCCGTGACTTCGCGCTCGAGGCCGAGCTCGAGTCGCTCGTCACCCAGGCGGAGGCCCTCGTGGCCCCCGTCGCGACCGAGCTGGCCCGTGTCGGCGTGACGTTCACGCCGCTGGCGTGGGCCGACGTCCTCGCCTCGGCCGAGTCGGCCGAGGACGACGACGCCCCCGTGCTGCCGACCTCCGAGGTGCTGGATACACCCGGAGCGTCGGTGCCCGGCATCCTGCTCGCCCAGCTGGCGGGCATCCGCGCGCTGCACCGCCAGGGCATCGACCCGCAGGCCGTCCCCCCGGCGGCCGTCATCGGTCACTCGCAGGGCTACCTGGCCACCCAGGCGCTCGCCGGCGTCCCGGACGTCGAGCTGCTCGCCCTGGCCCGCCTGATCGGCGCCGCGGCCCAGCTCGTCGGACGTCGTCGCGGCCTGCTCGGCCAGACGATGGTCAGCGTCTCCAACGTCACGCCGGAGCGGATCGACGAGATCCTCGCCGAGCTGCCGGCGTCCCTGCGCGTCGTGTCCCGCCTCCGCAACGGCCGGCGCAGCGTCGTCCTGTCGGGACCGGCCGACAGCCTGCGCATCGTCGAGGCGCGCTTCGACGAGATCGCTGCGGCCGAGAAGGCCGACCGTGACCGCAAGACGACCGGCGGCACGCCGTTCGCGCCGGTGCTGGAGCCGCTGCCGGCCCAGCTCGCGTTCCACCACCCCGACCTGGCCGAGGCCGCCGACCTCGTCGCGACGTGGGCCGAGACCTGCGGCTTCGACGCGACCCTGGCCCGCACCCTGACGATGCACTCGATCGTCGATCCCGTCGACTGGGTCGCTGCGCTCGAGCAGGCCACCGACGCGGGAGCGTCGTTCATCCTCGACCTCGGCCCGGGCGACCTCGCCGCGCGGCTCTCGTCCCGTGAGCTGCTGGCCCGCGGCGCGGTCATCATCGCCACCACGACCCGTCGCGGTCACCGCGAGCTCACCGCCGCCGGTGCCGCGCCGAAGCTGTCGACCCCGTGGTCGGCCTACGAGCCGACCGTCGTGACGCTGCCCGACGGCACGCTGCACGCCGAGACGCGCTTCACCCGGCTGACCGGCAAGTCGCCGATCCTGCTGGCCGGCATGACGCCGACCACCGTCGATCCCGCGATCGTCGCCGCTGCTGCCAACGCCGGCTTCTGGGCCGAGCTCGCCGGCGGCGGTCAGGTCACCGAGGAGATCTTCGCCGAGCACGTCGCCCGGCTCGGGGAGCTGCTGACCGACGGCAGCACCTACCAGTTCAACTCGCTGTTCCTCGACCCGTACCTCTGGAAGCTGCAGCTGGGCCAGAAGCGTCTCGTCCAGCGCGCCCGCGCGGCCGGCTCGCCGATCGACGGCGTCATCGTCACGGCCGGCATCCCCGAGCTCGACGAGGCCGTCGCGCTGGTCGAGGAGCTCCGCGAGGCGTCCATCACGCACGTCGTGTTCAAGCCTGGCACGGTCAAGCAGATCCGCCAGGTCGTCGCGATCGCGAAGGCCGTCGCGCCGACACCCGTCCACATCCAGATCGAGGGCGGCAAGGCCGGCGGCCACCACTCGTGGGAGGAGCTCGACGACCTCCTGATCGCGACCTACGGCGAGCTGCGCAAGCTCGACAACGTCGTGATCTGCGTCGGCGGCGGCATCGGTACCCCCGAGGTCGCGGCCGCGTACCTGACCGGCGAGTGGGCACGCCGCCACGGCTTCCCCCTCATGCCCCTCGACGGCATCCTCGTCGGCACCGCCGCGATGGCGACGCTCGAGGCGACGACGTCCCCGGCCGTCAAGCAGCTGCTCGTCGAGACACGTGGCACCGGCACGTGGGTGGGTGCCGGCTCCGCCAAGGGCGGCATGTCGTCCGGCCGCAGCCAGCTCGGCGCCGACATCCACGAGATCGACAACACGGCGTCCCGCACGGGCCGCCTGCTCGACGAGGTCGCCGGCGACGCCGAGGCCGTCGCCGAGCGTCGCGACGAGATCATCGAGGCGCTCAACCGCACGGCCAAGCCGTTCTTCGGCGACGTCGCCACGATGACGTACGCGCAGTGGCTCGGCCGCTACCTCGAGCTGTCGGGCACGCCGACGTGGCTCGACGTCACGCTCCGCAACCGCTTCGTCGCGATGCTGCAGCGTGCTGAGGCCCGCCTGAACGAGGCTGACCGCGGCCGCATCCCGACCCTGTTCGACGACGCCTCGTCGGTGGACGACGGGGCTGCCGCCCTCGCCCGGCTGCTGGAGACGTACCCGGCCGCCTCGGAGGTCACGCTCCACCCGGCGGACGTGCTGTTCTTCGTCGACCAGTGCCGCACGCCCGGCAAGCCGGTCAACTTCGTGCCCGTCCTCGACCAGGACGTCCGCCGCTGGTGGCGCTCGGACTCGCTGTGGCAGGCGCACGACGCCCGCTACGGCGCCGACGAGGTCTGCATCATCCCCGGCACGGTCTCCGTGGCCGGCATCGACCGGGTCGACGAGCCCGTCGCCGAGCTGCTGCGCCGCTTCGAGGACGCCACGATCGACGGCCTGCTGGCCGCCGGCCGCTCCCCGCAGCGTGTCGCGGGACGCCGACGCGTCGACGACGCCGGCGAGGTCCTCTCGCTCGTCCTCGCCTCGCCCGATCTCGTCTGGGCCGGACGCACCGTGCGCAACCCCGTCCACCGCCTCGGCGCCGAGTGGTTCATCGTCGACCCGCAGCGCGCCGAGCACCCCGAGACGGGTGCGACGCTGGTGCAGATCGACGCGAGCACCGCCGAGCTGACGGTGCCGATGGCCCGTCCCCTCACGCTGCGCATCGCGGTCGACGCGACCGTCCTGACCGGAGCCGCTCCGGTCGTCACCGCCGCCGGCGCGGTCGAGGCCATGAGCTCGCTCGTGGTCGGTGCCGCGGGCGGTGACGTGCCCGCCGTCAACGACGGCCGCGCCAGCGTCGCCGTGAGCTGGGACCCCGACCTGGTCGCCGACCACGCCGGCGTCACCGGTGGCGACGTGCCGGTGCACCCCGTGCCCGACGTGCTCGTCGGCCTCGCCTGGCCGTCGGTGTTCGCGGTGCTCGGCGACGCCGCGACCCCCGACGGCCTGCCCGTCATCGAGGGCATGCTCGACCTGGTCCACCTCGACCACGCGATCCGCCTGACCGGCACGCTGCCGGTCGCGCCGTCGCGCCTGGTCATCTCCTCGGTGCTCGACTCGATCGAGGACACCGACTTCGGCCGCGTCGTCGCGGTCGACGTCACGATCTCCTCGGCCGACGGCGACGTCGCGACCCTCCGCGAACGCTTCGCGATCCGCGGGCGCACGGGCGCCGGACAGCTCGTCGATCCGGCGCGTGCCGGTGGCGCGCTGGGCGACGACGTCCGCGACACGCCCCGCAAGTCGCGGGGCTCGGCCACCATCGTCGCGCCGTCCGACCTGCGCGCGTTCGCGGCGGTCACGGGTGACCACAACCCCATCCACACCAGCGTCGCCGCGGCGCGTCTGGCCGGGCTGGGCGATCCGATCGTCCACGGCATGTGGATCTCCGCCGCCGCGCAGCAGGTGGTCAGCGACCGGCGCATCACGGGTTGGACGACGCGCTTCCTGTCGCCCCTGGCGCCGGGTGCGTCGGTCTCGATCACGGCCGACCGGGTCGGCCTCGACGCGGGCGCCGAGGTCGTCGACGTCACGGTCCGCTCCGGTGGCGACGTCGTCATGTCGGCGACCGCCCGCCTCGAGGCACCGCGCACGGCGTACGCGTTCCCGGGCCAGGGCATCCAGCACCCGGGCATGGGCATGGCCGCCTACACGCGGTCGAAGGCCGCCCGCGACATCTGGGACCGGGCCGACGCACACACGCGTGAGGCGCTGGGCTTCTCGATCCTGACCGTCGTCCGCGACAACCCGACGACGCTCGTCACGCGCGGCGTGACGCACAAGCACCCCGACGGCGTCCTGTTCCTGACGCAGTTCACCCAGGTCGCCATGGCCGTCCTCGGTGCGGCCCAGATGGCCGAGCTGCGCGAGTCCGGGGCGTTCGTCGAGGGCTCGATCCTCGCGGGTCACTCGGTCGGCGAGTACAACGCGCTCGCCGCGGTCTCCGGCGTCATCCCGCTCGAGGCCGTCGTCGAGGTCGTGTTCCAGCGCGGTTCCGTCATGCACGCACTCGTGCCGCGTGACGCCGCCGGCCGCAGCAACTACCGCCTCGCGGCGATCCGGCCGTCGCAGATCGGCCTGACCGACGACGACGTCACGGCGTTCGTCGACGGCGTCGCCGATCGCACGGGCGAGTTCCTGCAGATCGTCAACTACAACCTCAAGGACTCGCAGTACGCGATCGCCGGCACCGTCGCCGGCCTCGAGGTGCTCGAGGCCGAGGTCGCCCGTCGCCGCGCCGAGTTCGGTGGCAAGGCCGCGTTCATCCTGGTGCCCGGCATCGACGTCCCGTTCCACTCGACCGTGCTGCACGGGGGTGTGCCGGACTTCCGCGAGCGACTGCAGGAGCTGCTGCCTGCGACGATCGACCCGTCGATCCTGGCCGGACGCTACGTGCCCAACCTGGTGCCGCGGCCGTTCACGCTCGACCGCTCGTTCCTGCAGGAGATCGCCGACCTCGTGCCGTCCGCGCCGCTCAACGAGGTGCTGGCCGACTACGCCGACTGGGCCTCGCGTCCCGGCGAGCTGTGCCGCATCGTGCTGATCGAGCTGCTGGCCTGGCAGTTCGCCAGCCCCGTGCGCTGGATCGAGACCCAGGACCTGTTCTTCACGTCCGTGGAGGACGGCGGCCTCGGCGTCGAGCGGTTCATCGAGATCGGCGTCGGTCAGTCGCCGACCGTCGCGAACCTCGCCTCGTCGACGCTCAAGCTGCCGGGCCGTTTCGGTCCGGCCGTGCAGGTGCTCAACTTCGAGCGCGACAACGCGGCGGTGTTCGCCACGGATGAAGAGCAAGTTGTCGTCGAGGACGACGCGCCGGTCGAGGTCGCGTCTGCCGAGGCTCCGGCCGCCGCGGCTCCGTCGGCTGCGGCTCCCGCGGCCACCAGCAGCGGACCCCGTCCGGCCGACCTGACGTACGACGCGGCCGACGCGACGTCCGTGCTGATCGCCTGGTGGACCAAGATGCGCCTCGACCAGATCGGCGCCGCCGACTCGATCGAGACCCTGTGCGACGGAGCGTCGTCGCGCCGCAACCAGCTGCTCGTGGACCTCGGTGGCGAGCTCGGCCTCGGGGCGATCGACGGTGCGGCCGACGCCGACATCCCGTCGCTCTCGACGCAGGTCAAGGGCCTCGCCCGTGGCTACAAGGCCTTCGGGCCGGTGCTCTCAGAGGCTCTGGGCGACCACCTCAAGAAACTGCTCGGCCCCACCGGCAAGCGTCAGGCGGCCATCGCCGAGCGCGTGACGGACGTCTGGCAGCTCGGGCCGGGCTGGGCGAGCCACGTGCTCGCCGAGGTGGCGATGTCGAGCCGCGACGGCGCGAGCGTCCGTGGCGGCGAGTTCGGCGAGCTTGGCGGGCTGTCGACCGCCGCCGACGTCGACGCTGCTGTCGACGCCGCCGTCCAGACCGTGGCCGCGCGCCACGGCGTGAGCGTCGCCCTGCCGTCGTCCGGCGGGGGAGAGGCCACGATCGACGCGGCCGCCCTCGGCGAGTTCACGGCGCAGATCACCGGGCCCGACGGCGTCCTCGCCTCCTCGGCGCGGCTCGTCCTCGACCAGCTGGGCCTCACCGAGGTGCCGGCGACGGTCGAGCCCGACGAGGCCGACGCGATCGTGCTCGCCCGCGTGGAGTCCGAGCTCGGCAGCGACTGGGCGAAGCTCACCGCCCCCGCGTTCGACCCGCTCAAGGCCGTCGTGTTCGACGACCGCTGGGCCTCCGCGCGCGAGGACCTGGCGCGACTGGCCATGGGCCAGACGGTCGACGTCTCGTTCGTCGGTGCCGGCGCCGTCGTGGCCGCGCAGGCCACCTGGTGGTCGTCGCACGTCGACGGCGCCGAGCTCGCCGACCGGTTCCGCCGCATCGCCGCGGACGCCGCTGCGACATCGGACGGCCAGTGGTCCGACGACCTCGCGGTCGTCACGGGTGCCAGCAAGGGCTCGATCGCCGCAGGCATCACGGCGCAGCTGCTGGCCGGGGGAGCGACCGTCGTCGCGACGACGTCCGGCCTCGACGCGAAGAAGCTCGCCTTCTTCAAGGACCTCTACCGGACGCACGCCGTCCACGGGGCGAGCCTGTGGGTCGTCCCGGCCAACATGGCGTCGTTCGCCGACGTCGACGCACTGTCGACCTGGATCAGCTCGGAGCAGACGCAGACCCGTGCCGGCACCACGACGGTGCTCAAGCCGGCGATGACGCCGACGCTGCTGTTCCCGTTCGCCGCGGGCCGCGTGGCCGGTGACCTCACCGACGCCGGCAGCCGCACCGAGGTCGACATGCGCATCCTGCTGTGGTCGGTCGAGCGCCTGATCGGTGCCCTGTCGGCCCACGGCCAGGACCACGACATCGACGCCAAGCTGCACGTCGTCCTGCCGGGGTCGCCCAACCGCGGGATGTTCGGCGGCGACGGCGGCTACGGCGAGGCCAAGTCGGCGCTCGACGCGCTGGTCTCCCGCTGGTCGGCCGAGCGCACGTGGGGCGAGCGGGTCACGCTGGCCCACGCGATCATCGGCTGGGTGCGCGGCACCGGGCTCATGGGTGCCAACGACCCGCTGATCGAGGCCGTCGAGGCGGCCGGCGTCCGCACCTGGACGCCTCAGGACATGGCGGCGGCGCTGCTCGCCACGTGCGAGCCCGCGGCCCGCACCGCGGCGCTGACCGAGCCGTTGACGGTCGACCTCACGGGCGGCCTCGGCGGCACGAAGATCGACATGAAGGCACTCGCCGAGGGCCTCGAGCGTCCCGTGGTCGAGGTGCAGGACGACTCCGGCACCATCACGGCGCTCGCTCCGTCGCCGGCGCAGCTCGACCGCGTCGAGCAGCTCGACTGGGCCCCGATCGACACCCGTCCCGAGGACCTCGTGGTCATCGTCGGCGCCGGTGAGATGGGACCGTACGGATCGTCCCGGACGCGCTTCGAGATCGAGGTGTCGGACGAGCTGTCCGCCGCCGGTGTCCTCGAGCTCGCCTGGTCGACCGGTCTGGTCAGCTGGGACGCCCAGGGCGGTGGCTGGTTCGACCGGGCGACACAGGAGAAGGTCGACGAGGCCGACCTGGTCGAGCGGTACGAGGAGACCGTCCGCGAGGCCGTCGGCATCCGGCGCTTCGTCGACGACGGCGCGCTGGTCAACACCTCGGCGCCGCTGCTGACCTCGGTGTTCCTCGACAAGGACCTGACGTTCACGGTCGGCAACGAGTCGGAGGCCCGCGCGCTGCGGGACGCCGACCCGGAGCGCACCGTCATCGCGGCCACGGCCGACGGCGACTGGTCCGTGACCCGCAAGGCCGGCACGGAGATCCGCGTGCCGCGCCGCATGCAGCTGACCCGCACGGTCGGCGGCCAGATCCCGACCGGTTTCGACCCCACGGTGTGGGGCATCCCGGCCGAGATGGTCGAGTCGCTCGACCGGGTCGCCGTGTGGAACCTGATCTGCACCGTCGACGCCTTCTTGTCGAACGGCTTCTCGCCGTCGGAGCTGATGCGCTGGGTGCACCCCGCGCTCGTCGCCAACACGCAGGGCACCGGCATGGGCGGCATGGAGTCCATGCAGTCGCTCTACATCGACACGCTGCTGGGCGAGAGCAAGGCCAACGACATCCTGCAGGAGGCGCTGCCCAACGTCATCGCGGCCCACGTCGTGCAGTCGTACGTCGGCTCGTACGGTGCGATGGTGCACCCGGTCGCCGCCTGCGCCACGACCGCGGTGTCGGTCGAGGAGGGCGTCGACAAGATCCGGCTCGGCAAGGCGGAGTTCGTCGTCTCGGGCGGCTTCGACGACCTGAGCATCGAGGGCATCGTCGGCTTCGCGGACATGGCGGCCACGGCCGACTCCGCCGCGATGTCGGCGAAGGGGCTCGAGGACCGCTACTTCAGCCGCGGCAACGACCGTCGCTACGGCGGCTTCGTCGAGTCGCAGGGCGGCGGCACGATCCTGCTCGCCCGCGGTGACATCGCGGCCAAGATGGGTCTGCCGGTCCTCGGTGTCGTGGCCTACGCCGGATCGTTCGCGGACGGCGTCCAGACCTCGATCCCGGCCCCGGGACTCGGCGCGCTGGCAGCCGGCCTGGGTGGTCGCCAGTCGGCGCTGGCCCGGGGGCTGGCCTCGGTCGGCCTCACGGCCGACGACGTCGCCGTGCTCTCGAAGCACGACACGTCGACGGGCGTCAACGAGCGGAACGAGTCCGAGCTGCACGAGCGGCTCGCGACGGCGATCGGTCGCAGCGAGGGCAACCCGCTGTTCGTCATCTCGCAGAAGACGATCACCGGCCACACCAAGGGCGGCGCGGCGGCGTTCCAGATCATCGGGCTGTGCCAGGTGCTCGCGGGTGGCGTCGTCCCGCCGAACCGCAGCCTGGACTGCGTCATGGACGATCTCGCCGAGCACGAGCACCTCGTGTGGCTGCGTGAGCCGCTCCGGACGGGCCAGCTCAAGGCCGGCCTGCTCACGAGTCTTGGCTTCGGCCACGTCGCGGGCCTGCTGGCGATCGTCCACCCGCAGGGCTTCATCGCGACCCTGTCGGACGAGGAGCGCGACTCGTACCTGGAGCGCGCACAGGCTCGTACGATCGAGGGCCGCATGCGCCTCGTCCGGGCGATGTACGGCGCCGCGACGCTGTACGAGCGTCCGGCCGACCGTCGTCTCGGTGCTGACGGTGTCCGTTCGCGGGAGGCCGGGCTGCTCCTGGACCCGACGGCGCGGCTCGGCGACGACGGCGCGTACTTCGGCGTCGCCTGCGAGTGACGGTCGTCGGGGTCGGCGTCGACCTGGTGCACGTGCCGTCGTTCGCCGCGCAGCTCGACCAGGCAGGTTCACGGTTCGAGGACGTGTTCCTGCCGGGCGAGCGGCGTGACGCCTCGGGACGCTCCTCGTCCGACCCGGCGCGCCACCTCGCTGCGCGCTGGGCGGCGAAGGAGGCCGTCATCAAGGCCTGGTCGGCGTCGCTGCACGGCTCGGCGCCCGTCATGTCGGAGCACGTCCACCACCTCGTCGAGCTCGTGGCCGATGCGTGGGGACGTCCGCGCATCCGCCTGCACGGCGAGGCGGCGAAGCACCTGGCGGGTCACACGCTCGAGGTGTCGCTGAGCCACGACGGCGACTACGCCGTGGCGTACGTGATCCTGTCCCGCCCCTGACCCCCACCGTGCGGCGGTTTACCACGCCGGCAGGGAGAACCTGTTCCGGGCGACGGAGACATGCCGTGCCCGGACGGCCTATGCCGTGCCCGGCAGATCGTCGCCGTGCCCGGACGGGGCAATGACGTCTGGAGCGCCGCGGCCCAACGCGATGACGGTCGCGTTGCGTGTGTAGAGCGTGCGAGATCGCTCGATCCCTCGCTGGATCATCTCTGCTGTTCGTGCCTGCGCGTCGTCGTCCAGACCTGACCAGCCCCAGCGGGACATGCCGAACATCTGGTCCCGTACGGCGTCCTCGCGCACCTTCTCGCCCGTGATGGATCGTCCCGGGTCGTCCTTGTGCGGGTTCAGGCGGCCGTACTTCACCAAGCCGTCGAACTCGCCGGTGTGACGCGCCGCGATCCAGGCGAAGTCGGTGCGCGCGACGAATCGACCGTCGTCGGCCGTGATGACGTGCTGGAGCTCCGGGTGCGGGATCTGGTGGCGCCACATCATGTGGAGCGATCGCACCTCCCCGACCGTCTCGAGTCGACCGTCCGCGAGCCGGATCGCCAGGCGTGCGCGGCGGGTGCCCAGCCAGTGGTCGAAGCGGTGCCCGTCCTCGAGCAGCTCGTCCTGGGTGATCGCCCGGGTGCGGAGCGCGGAGCTCGCCACGACCATGCCGGACTCGACCGTCGCGGTGCTGCAGGTCTCGAACACGGCTCGGGTGGGTCGGACCACCAGCAGGCCACCGACCTCCTGGATGTCCTCCGGAAGGATCAGGCCGTGGTGGTAGACCACGCCGGCTTCCTTCCGACCTGACCGGCCGTCCAGCCGCGTCACGTGGACGACATCGAGATCCAGCCCGTACAGGTCGTAGCCGTGGAGCGCGGCCGCCGTGTGATGGCTCGCGACGACGCTCGGACCGAGCTTCTCCAGCACCGACCGTGCAAGGACGCAGTGGCGTTCGGTCGCCGTCATCGTCGCCCACACCGACGCCATCACGTACGTCCCGTGCCGGACCCGTTTGAGGACGCCGGCGCGGACCGCCCGTCGGATGGCCGCGTCGTCGTGGCCGATGTCGTTCAGCTGATGGCGCATGACGTATCCGCCGTTGACGGCGATGACCAGGTGCAAGTCGTCCATGCAGCGACCATCGTCGATGTTCCGGTCGGTCGGACGAGGAGACCGGGTTCCCTGTGGACGCAGCAGCGACACCAGGTTCTCGGTGGACAACGGACGTTCCGGGCGCGGCAAGGGTCGTCCTGGCACGGAGGAACCCGTCCGGGCGCGGCACGTCTCCGGTGCCCGGACGCGGTTTCCCCTGCCGGCGTGGTAAACCGACCCCCGGGGTCAGCTGTGCTCGGCGCTGAGGAGGTAGGACGCCAGGAGGCGCTTGAGCTCGATGATGGACTCGCTGTGCTCCTGGCCGTCGCGGATCGAGAAGTTCAGCATCGAGTACACGACGTGCACCAGGACCTCGGCCATGATCGTGCGGCGCTCGCGGGGGGTTCCGGGCGTCAACGGCGCCAGGAAGCGGGACACCTCCGCCGCGAGCTCGCGTTCCGTCACGGCGGCCGTCGCGCGGGTCGCGGGCGTCGACTGCACCGCGAGCCACACGGCACGCCGTGACGGGTCGCCGACCCACAGCGCCGCCATGTGGTCGACCAGCCGGTCGAGGAACTTGAGCCAGTCGAGCGTCGGGATGGCGTCGGCGAACGACGCGAGCTCCTGGCGGACGGCGACGGCGTCGACCCGGTCGAGCTCGCACACGATGACGTACTTGTTCTGGAAGAACTGGTAGAGCGTGCCGATCGGGAGCCCGGCCCGGCTCGCGACCTCCTCGCACGTGAACGACTCGAACCCGACGTCGAGCAGCAGCTCGCGCGCCACCTGCAGCAGGTCGTCGAACTTCTTGTGGCTTCGTTCCTGCGTGGGGCGGCGCCGGGGTTCCAGGATCTCGGCGGTCACGGGCGCAACCCTAGCGCGAAGCCGAACGCCCTGCGTCGATGAGCGGGACGATCATGTCGCCGATGCCGTCGAACCCGGTGCCGACCGTCTGGCCGTGGGAGTGACGGAAATGGATGCCCTCCAGGATCACCGCGAGCTTGAAGAACGCCAGCGACAGGTGGTACCCGATGTCGCTCACGTCGCGCCCCGAACCGGCGGCGTAGCGCGCGATCGTCTCCTCGCGACCCAGGTATCCGGCGGCGAGCGGGGCGTCCGTGACGACGGCCCCGCCGGTGCCGGACGGCGGCGCCGTCTCACCGAGCTGCTGGTACGCCAGCATGAGCGCGACGTCGGCGAGCGGATCGCCGAGCGTGCTCATCTCCCAGTCGAGGACGGCCGTGACGGCGTCGTCCTCGTCGACCAGCAGGTTGTCGAGGCGGAAGTCGCCGTGGACGATCGTCGCACCGCCGGACGTGGGGATGTTCGCGTCGAGGTAGGCCACGAGCTCGTCCATGCCGGGGAGCTCGCGGCTCGTGGACGCGGCCAGCTGCTTCTTCCAGCGCGCCACCTGGCGTCCGATGTAGCCGTCGGGACGGCCGAACTCGCCGAGGCCGACCTCGGCGTACTCGACGTCGTGGAGCGCCACGAGGGTGTCGACCATGCGCTCGGTGATGGCCCGCGTCCGCTGCTGGCCGAGCGCCTCGAGCTGCGTGGCTCGCGCGTACGGCGTGCCGGCGACCCGGTCCATGACGTAGAACGGGGCGCCGATGACGTCGGCGTCCTCGCAGAGGGCGACCATGCGCGGGACGGGGACGGCCGTGGGGGCCAGGGCCGCCATGACGCGGTACTCACGCCCCATGTCGTGCGCCGTCGCGAGCACGTGTCCCAGGGGCGGGCGCCGCACGACGTACTCGTGGGTGCCGTCGGTGACCAGGTAGGTCAGGTTGGACTTGCCGCCGGTGATGAGGCTCGCCTCGAACGGTCCGGCGACGGCACCGGGCTCGACAGACCGCAGCCAGTCGGCGACGACCGCGGTGTCCAGCCCCTGGGGATCGGTGCTCACGGGATCAGTCCTTCGGTCCGCCGGCGACGTAGATGACCTGGCCGGAGACGAAGCCCGCGCCCTCGCTGACGAGGAACGACGCGGTGTGGGCGATGTCCTCGGGCTGCCCGACGCGCTGGACGGGGATCTGCTCGGCGCTGAACTTGATGAACTCGTCGAACGGCACCTTGACGCGTTCGGCCGTCGCCGCGGTCATGTCGGTCTGGATGAATCCCGGTGCGATCGCGTTGGAGGTGATGCCGAACTTGCCGAGCTCGATCGCGAGGGTCTTCGTGAAGCCCTGCAGGCCCGCCTTGGCGGCGGCGTAGTTGGCCTGGCCGCGGTTGCCGAGAGCGGAGGTGCTCGACAGGTTGACGATGCGACCGTAGCCGGCCTCGGTCATGTGCTTCTGGGCGTACTTGCTCATCAGGAACGACCCGCGCAGGTGGACGCCCATCACGAGATCCCAGTCCTCGACGGTCATCTTGAACAGCAGGTTGTCGCGCAGGATGCCCGCGTTGTTGACCAGGACGGTCGGCGCTCCGAGCCCCTCGACGATGCGGTCGATCGCGGCGACGACCTGTTCCTCGTCGCTGACGTCGGCGCCGACGGCGAGGGCCGACCCGCCGGCGGCGGTGATCGCGTCCACGGTCGCGGCGCAGGCCGACTCGTCGAGGTCGACGACGGCGACCTTGAAGCCGTCGGAGGCAAGACGCTTGGCCACGGCGGCGCCGATGCCGCGGGCGGCTCCGGTCACGATGGCGGTGCGGGGTTCGGTCACGGTGTTCTCCTCGGTCGCGCTGGTTCCTAAGCGCTTGCTTAGTCGGGACCCCAGCACGTTATCGCACCGACGCCCCGGTGTGCGAGATCACCGTCGAACATGTGGTCCGCAAATATGAGGGGTTCCTCATCTTTGTGTATAGTTGAGGAAAACCTCATGTTTAGGAGTCGACGTGTCGAAGCTCGATCACCCCGTGGTCACCTCGGCCACCACACCGGCCGACCAGCGCACGGTGCTCACGCAGCGCCGCGACAGCAGGTTCGCCCGCGTCGAGCCCAAGGGCAAGAGGGTCTACACGGCCCGCGAACGTGCCGAGATGCTCGTCGACGAGGGATCCTTCGTCGAGATGACGCCGATGCGATCGGCGGGCGCCGGTGCCGGTAGCGGCGTCGTCTCCGGGTGGGGGACGACCGACGGGCACTCCGTCGTCGTCGTGTCCCACGACGCAGCCGTCGCCTCGGGCGCGATCGGCGCCGTGATGGCCGAGAGCATCCAGAAGGCCCAGCGGTTCGCGATCGACAAGGGCTACCCGATCGTCTACATCAACGACTCCGGTGGAGCCCGTATTCACGACGGCATCTTCGCCCTGCACGGCTGCGGCGGCATCTTCGCGCACAACATCGAGGCGCAGAGCCGCATCCCGCAGATCTCGCTGATCCTGGGCCCGTGCGCGGGTGCCGCGGCCTACTCGCCGGCCCTGACCGACTGGACGATCATGGTCAAGGAGCAGGGCCAGATGTTCCTGACCGGCCCCGACATCGTCAAGGCCGCCACCGGTGAGGACGCCTCCGCCGAGGACATCGGCGGCTGGGCGCTGCACACCAAGGTCAGCGGCGTCGCCCACCTCGCAGTCGACAGCGAGGAGGACGCATTCGACGCGACGCGCCTGCTGCTGTCGTTCCTGCCGACGCACAAGGGTGGCGCGCAGAAGCGCCACGACTCCGTGCCCGCCAACCCGCACGCCGCCGCCGCGCTGCCGGCGCTGGTCCCGGAGAAGTCGAGCATCGTCTTCGACATGAACAAGCTGCTCGACGGCGTCCTCGACAACGGCGCGCGGCTCGAGCTCTCGCCGGAGCACGCGCCGAGCATCCTGACCCTGTTCGCCCGCATCGACGGTCACGCGGTCGGCGTGCTGGCCAACCAGCCCAACGCGCGTGGCGGCATCCTCGACGCGAAGGCCTCGGTCAAGGCCGCGCGCTTCGTCGAGTTCTGCGGACGCTTCGACCTCCCCGTCCTGACCTTCGTCGACGTGCCCGGCTTCCTGCCCGGCACCGTCGAGGAGGGACGCGGCGTCATCACCCACGGCGCCAAGCTCCTCAAGGCGTACGTCGACACCAAGAGCCCCAAGCTCACGGTCGTCGTCCGCAAGTCCTATGGCGGTGCCTACATCGCGATGGGATCGGCGTCGCTCGGCGCCGACGCCAACTGGGCCTGGTCGAACTCCGAGATCGCCGTCATGGGCCCCGGCGGAGCGGTCGCCCTGCTCCACCGGCGTGCGCTGAAGGAGGCCGACGACCCGACCGCCCTGCGCGACGAGCTCGCGGCCGTCTACCGCGAGGAGGTCGCGCGCCCGTACCTGGCGGCCGAGGCCGGCATCGTCGACGACGTGATCCTCCCCGAGGAGACGCGCGACCGCATGGTCGCGGCCCTGCGCATGCTGACCCACGGATCGGGAGCCTGATGTACCTCGCGCGTGCCGAGATCGTCTCGAACGTCTGGAAGATCGTCGCCCGCGAGGGAGATCAGGTCGGGGCCGGTGACGTCCTGGCGGTGCTGGAGTCCATGAAGATGGAGATCCCGCTCGTCGCGCAGGTCGGTGGCCACGTCAGCAAGATCCTGGTGGAGCTGGGCCAGATCGTCCAGGAGGGCGATCCGATCGTCGAGATCGACGAGACCGCCAGCGCCTGACACCTCTCTGGCATCATCGGCGGGATGCATGAACACGCGTTCCCGATGCGCTGGGCCGACCTCGACCAGCTCAACCACGTCAACAACGTGGTCTACCTCGACTACGCGGCCGAGGCGCGCGCCCTGCTGACGCAGCAGGGCGTCGTCGGTGCCGACCGGGACGTCGCCGCGATGGCGGTGCGGTTCCTGCGCCCGATGCACCTGACCCGCGAGGCGGTGGTCGTCCGGTCGACCTCGGACGGCGACACGCTCAGCCAGGACATCACCGTGGCGAGCCGCGGCTCGTCCGCGCCGTTCGCTGAGGTCACGACGCGGTACGGCGACCGCCCGGCGGCGGCACCTCGTGACGACGTGCCCAGCCTGCCGGTCAACGTCCGCCGCAGTGATCTCGACGAGCTCGGGGCCGTGCGCCTCACGAAGCTCTTCGAGCTCTTCCAGGAGGTCCGCGTCCTGATGATCTCGACGCACCTGGGCTCGATGAGGTCCGGCAGCTTCGTCGTCGGATCCTCGAGCGTGGCGTTCGGCGCTCCCGTCCCGTGGCGCCTCGAGCCGTACGTCGTCCGGGTCTGGGTCAGCCGCGTGGGTCGGGCCTCGTTCGAGATCCGGTGCCAGCTGACCGATGACAACACGGTGCTGGCCGACTCGACGACGGTGATGGTCGGCTTCGACCAGGACGCGGAGTCGTCCCGCCCGTTCGGCGAGGACGAGCGCGCACAGCTGCAGGAGCTCCTCCGAGACTGACCCCCAGCAGCAGTTCCGCGAGTGGTGTGTCCTGGACGTTTTGAGACGGCGAGTCTGGCCGGTGCGCACCGTTCGGGGACGGGTATGCACCACTCGTGGGGATCAGCCGTCGGAGTTGACCATGAAGTTGGCCGCGTGCTGGGCGTAGGCCCAGAACTGCGCGTCGTGGTCGGGGGAGAGCGCCGCCCTGTCGAGCCCCTCGCGGAAGTGCACCAGCCACCGGTCGCGGGCCTGCGGCGTCACCTCGAACGGTGCGTGGCGCATCCGCAGCCGCGGGTGCCCGCGCTGCTCGGAGTAGGTCGTGGGCCCGCCCCAGTACTGCTCGAGGAACATCCGGAACCGCACGTTCGCCGGCCCGAGATCCTCCTCGGGGTAGAGGGGTCGCAGCAGCTCGTCGTCGGCAACACCGGCGTAGAACGTGTCGACGATGAGCTTGATCGTGTCGTGCCCGCCGATCGCCTCGTAGAACGTCTGCTCCGACGCATCGCTCGTGGTCATGCCTGCTCCTCGTCGGTCGTCGTGCGGAACATCGTCGGGATGCGGATGCCGGCCTCGTCGAACCGGGTCTTGATGCGCTGCCGCATCGCGCGGGCCACGAGCCACTGCTGCAGCGGCGCGGTCTTGAGGACGACCCGGACGACAGCCCCATCCTTATCGAACCGCTCGACGCCCCACACCTCGGGCTGCTCGATGATGATGCCCTTGTACTGGGGGTCCTCGTACATCGTCGTGGCCTCGTCCTGGAGGATCTGCTGCACCTGCGTCAGGTCGGCCTCGTAGCCGACCGTGATGTCGAGGACCGTGCGCGACCAGTTCTGGCTCTGGTTGCCGACCCGCAGGATCTCGCCGTTGCGCACGTACCAGACGGTCCCGTTGACGTCGCGGAGCCGTGTGACGCGCAGGCCGACCGCCTCGACCGTCCCGTTGGCCTCGCCGAGGTCGACCGAGTCGCCGACGCCGTACTGGTCCTCGAGGATCATGAAGATGCCCGACAGGAAGTCCTTGACCAGGTTCTGGGCACCGAAGCCGAGCGCCACGCCGACGATGCCGGCGCTGGCGATGATCGGCGCGATGTTGATGCCGAGCTTGGCGAGCACCGTGACGGCCACGATGGCGAAGATGATGCCCGTCGCGACGCTCTTCAGCAGCGATCCCATGGTCTCGGCGCGCTGCTGGCGCCGGGCGTGGTTCGCGGGCTTGAGGTCGGCCAGGAACTCACCGGCCCGGCTGTTGGCGATGACGCCCGGGACGGCGCCCTTGCCGGCGCGACGCACGAGCCGGTCGATCGCCCGGCAGACGAACCATCGGAACACCAGCCCGATGAGGACGATCAGGACGATGGCGCCCGGCGTAGCGATGAACCAGTCGTAGGCCTTGCCCTCAGGGAGCTTCCAGCTGATGTCGAGGTGAGGCATTCCTCCAGCCTACGGGTGGCTACGATGGGGCCCATGAAGACTCCTGCTCGCGTGCTCGGACTCGTGCTCGCCACCGTCGTGACGTTCATCGCCGGCTCGGGTGCGGCCTTCGCCGATGCGCCGACCGGGTCGGCCTGGCCCCGGGGCGAGGGCAAGAGCCATCTCGACCTGCTGATCCTCTTCGGCGGCGGCACGCTCGGCCTGTTCGTGCTCGTCGTGCTCTTCGGACTGCTGACGGCCCGCAACAACTTCGTCCCGCCGTCGCCGAGCACCGAGCTCGAGACGACCAGCGACAACAGCCCCGCCCACCACTGAGGCGGACGGGGCCGGGTCGGTCCTGAGGGTCTAGCGCGGTGCCATCCGCAGCGCGCCGTCCATGCGGATCGTCTCGCCGTTGAGGTAGTCGTGGTCGATGATCATCGACACGAGCTTGGCGTACTCCGACGGCTCGCCGAGGCGCTGCGGGAACGGGATGCCGGCGGCCAGGCCGGCGCGGTACTCCTCGCTGACGG
>Ga0247730_1000044_pt1 | contig 139990 bp, 109 predicted proteins | sample UWRJL073202C2_FD_180959 | JGI IMG/M metagenome (GOLD analysis project Ga0247730, IMG submission 180959) | Plant litter microbial communities from Arlington Agricultural Research Station in Wisconsin, United States - UWRJ-L073-202C-2 | ecosystem: Environmental > Terrestrial > Plant litter >... | reverse complement strand
TTTGTACTTGAAATATGATTTAAATCCTTTGTTTAAAGACAATGTGATTGATCAAAATAATATTTCTTTAGGATTGCGTTTCGATTTATAATTTGTGAGTTAGAGTTAGTTAAATACGTTAAATGTCCGTTTGATTAAAATTAAGCGGACATTTTTATTGTAAATATTTTTAACCTTTGCGAAAACCTTCCATTCTTTGCCTCAATATTTTTTTACAAGAAAAAACTAAACATTTTAGCAAAGAATTTCTAATAATTACTCCTTTAAAATTTAAACCTACTATAGAAATCTTCTTAAAGTAACAACAAAATCTTCGTATATTTGCCCTCTTGCCAAAAATAAAATTTAACCTCAGAATTTAAATAAATTGATCTCAAAAGCTACCATTGACACAGTTTTCGAAACCGCCAGAGTAGAGGAGGTTATTGGTGATTTTGTACAGTTGAAACGCGCAGGAAGCAATTTTAAAGGGCTTAGCCCTTTTTCAGATGAGCGCTCGCCATCATTTATGGTTTCTCCCGTAAAACAAATTTGGAAAGATTTTAGTTCAGGAAAAGGCGGTAATTCTGTTGCTTTTTTGATGGAGCACGAGCATTTTACATATCCTGAAGCAATTCGATACCTGGCAAAAAAATACAATATCGAAATTGAAGAAACCGAGCGTTCTGAAGAAGATAAAGCTGAAGCCAATGAAAAGGAAAGTATGTACTTGGTTTCTGAATTTGCTAAGAAATATTTCCATAATATTCTTTTTAACGATGAAGAAGGTCGTGCTATAGGCTATTCTTATTTTAAAGAGCGTGGATTTACGAACGATACAATCAAAAAATTTGAACTCGGATATTCTCCGGAAGCTTGGGATGCTTTTACAAAAGAGGCTTTAGGTAAAGGTTATAAGCTTGAATATTTAGACAAAACAGGCCTTTCAATTGTCAAGGAAGATAAGCAGTTTGATAGATTTAAAGGGCGAGTAATGTTCCCAATTCAAAGCATGTCAGGAAGAACTTTGGGCTTTGGTGGAAGAATTTTGACCAATGATAAAAAAGCGGCCAAATATTTAAATTCTCCAGAAAGCGATATTTACCATAAAAGTAAAGTGCTTTATGGAATTTTTCAGGCAAAGCAAGCTATTGCCAAGCAAGATATTTGTTATCTGGTAGAAGGTTATACCGATGTTATCCAATTTCACCAATCTGGAATTGAAAACACGGTTTCATCCTCAGGAACAGCCTTGACACCTGATCAAATTCGTTTGGTAAATAGGTTGACAAAAAATATTACCGTGCTTTTTGACGGCGATGCTGCCGGACTTCGCGCTTCCATTCGAGGAATTGACTTGATTTTAGAGGAAGGAATGAACGTTAAAGTTTGTTCTTTTCCTGATGGAGAAGATCCGGATAGTTTTGCCAGAAAAAATTCTCACGATGATCTGGTTCGTTATTTAGAAAGTAATTCTAAAGATTTTATACAATTCAAAGCTTCTCTTTTAATGGATGAGGCGAAGAATGATCCGGTAAAAAAAGCTGGATTGATTCGCGATATGGTGACCAGCATTTCTAAAATTCCAGACAGAATTCAAAGAGAAATTTATATTCAGGAAACCGCTAGAATCATGGATATTTCTGAGCAAGTTTTGGTCAATACCTTAGCGCAATTAGTGCAAAAAGATATTACTGATTCTGGCAAGAAAATAAAACAAGAACAAAAAGCTTTTGAAGTTGTAAAAAATGAAACTCAGGCAGAAGGTCAAAAGGTTGATGTTCTGTATGAACTGGAAAGAAAACTAATTGAAATTCTTCTTTTATATGGAAATAAAGAAGATGAATTTGAAGATGTCCTTTTGAAAACGAATGAAGAAGGTGAAATTCATGAAGTTTCTGAAAAAAAGGAATATAAAGTCTACCAACGCATTTATTTAAGCCTTCAAGAAGATGAGGTTGAACTGGCCAATCCTTTGTTTAGAGATATTTATAATGATCTTGTGAATTATTTTCATCAAAATGAAGTGTTTGCGATAGAGCATTATTTAATGCATCTTGCGCCAGAATTAGCACAAGAAGTGACTGATATTTTAATGCAAGAGGAAAGAGAATTGCTTCACAACTGGGAAGGACAAAATATCATTGTAAAACAAAAAGACCAAACTATAAGTCAATACGTTTCAGAAACAATATTGACTTTAAGATGGTTTTTAGTCGATAAGATTATTGAAGAATTAAAAGGAAGTCTTTCGTCAGAACCAAATGCAGATAATAGTGAAACACTATCAATGGCAATGGATTATTATAAATTAATCAATTCTTTTTCATCAAAATTAGGGAGAGTGATGTCCCGTTATAGCACTTAAACGATATCTAAAGTTTTTGCTTTATTTACCAAATCTACCAAGTTGGTGACATTTAATTTTGTAAGTAATCTTAATTTGTAAGTACTCACTGTTTTTTCGTTCAAATTAAGAATCTGAGCAATTTCTTTATTCTTTTTGCCGTCACTCAAATAACGAAGTACTTCAATTTCACGAGCAGAAAGTTTTCTGTACAATCGTTCAGTTTTATTTCTTTTTCCAATTAGTGCCAAGTTTTTCTTTACAATGTCACTAAAAACAATAGCCCCTCCGTTTACTTTTGTTACGGCAGAAGCAAGAGTATCAAGCTTAGCAGTTTTGTGAACATAAGCAGAAACTCCCGCCTTTAAAGCATTCGGAGCATAAATTTGTTCAGACAAATTCGTGAACACAACAATCTTTGAAGACGGATATTCCTTCACAAGATTTTTTACAATGTTAATACTAGAAAGTCCTTCTAAATCAAGATCGACAATAATGATATCGACGCTTTTTTTGGTAAGAATTTCTTCTAAATCATTGTAATTTTCTGCCTGTCCAACAATACTTATTTCAGGATTATCTTTGAAATACGCCTTTATACCATAATGTACTATTGGATGATTATCGGCTAAACAAACTTTTATCATAACGCTAATTTTTTAATTGTAAATGACGAATTTATAGTAAATTTAGTTAAAATTTTGAAATAATTCATTTTTTTTATAATAAAATTTACTTAAATTCGTTTGGGATGACACAAACAGGAATTGGATCCATTTTGTGACGATTATTTTTATTTAGCCTTTTATAAATGTCAAAGACTTCAGATTCTCTTTCTGTAAAATTTTCTTTTGATTTGTTTTTTTCAAATGTTCTCATTGCCCATTCTAGTTCATCATAGCTTGCTCCGAGTTGATCTTCATCAGTTCTGTCATCACCAAATAAACCATCTGTTGGAGCCGCTTTTAGTATAGAATTTGGAACATAAAGATGTTTTGCTAACTCATAAACTTCTGACTTCATTAAATCCGCAATTGGGCTCACATCAACGCCTCCATCTCCATATTTTGTGTAAAAACCTACGCCAAAATCTTCTACTTTATTACCTGTTCCTGCAACGATGCAATTGTTAATTCCGGCATGATAATATAAAGTTGTCATCCTTAATCGTGCCCTAGTATTTGCCAATGAAAGATAATACTTTGCATTATCATCTCCAGCAGGAACCAAACTTTTAAACATTTCAAAAACAGAAGTCAGATTAGTCTCTATATTTGTCACGTTTGTGAATTTTTTTTTCAATTGTTCAATATGTTCTCGTCCTCTAGATACGTGACTTTCTGCTTGATGGATTGGCATTTCCACACAAATTGTTGGAAGACCAGTCATGGCGCACAATGTAGAGGTGACAGCTGAATCAACTCCGCCAGAAATTCCTACAACAAAACCACTGACTTTAGCGTTATTAGCATAATTGTTTAACCAGTCAATAATATATTTTTTTATTTTTTCACTTTCAAAAGTGTTGTTATTTTGCATAGGTTTTTATTATTATAATAAACTTGAATGTATATTTGCACTTTTGATTTTTACCATAAAGTTAAAAAACATTTCATGATATAAAGTTATGATTTAAGAAAATATCCAACAACTAAATATGAAAAAAATTTCATTTGTACTGATTTCTGTATTTTTTTTAATTTCTTGTGATAAAAAAGATAAGATTGAGTCTGCTATTGAGGAAGTTCCGGTAGAGCTTACGGTAGAACGTTTTGATAAGATTTTTTATGAAACGCCTCCAGAGGAATTAGAAAAAGTTAAAAAACAATATCCTTATTTCTTTCCTGAAGGTAATCAAGACACGGTTTGGACGAATAAAATGAAAAACCCGCTTTTGAAGGAACTGCATTCAGAAGTTCAAAAGAATTTTGGGAATTTTGAGGTTCAAAAAACAGATTTAGAAGAGCTTTTCCGTCATATAAAGTATTATTTTCCGCAAACAAAATTACCCAAAGTTGTCACATTAATCTCAGAAGTTGATACGCAAAGCAAAGTTATTTATGCAGATAGTTTATTATTGATTTCCCTTGATGTTTATTTGGGTAAAGACCATCGCTTTTATGAAGGCTTTCCTGAATATCAGCGTGCAAGTTTTGAAAAAACACAGTTGCTTCCTGATGTTGTTTCTGATTTTTCTTTACGCAAAATTGTGCCTCCAAATGACAGAACGCTATTGTCTCAAATGATTTATTTCGGGAAAGAATTATATCTTAAGGATGTTCTGATTCCTCAGGTTTCAGACGCTGATAAAATAGGATATACTCCTGAACAAATCGCTTGGAGCCAAGAAAATGAAGGTTATATCTGGAGGTATTTTGTTGATGAAAAATTACTATATGATTCTGATCCAAAATTGCCAGGAAGATTTATAAATCCAGCTCCATTTTCAAAATTTTATTTAGAAATCGACAATGAATCACCAGGCAAAATCGGAATGTGGATTGGCTGGCAAATTGTTCGTTCATATATGAAAAACAATGATGTATCTTTGCAGCAATTATTGCAAACGGATGCAAAAGAAATTTTCGATAATAGTAAATACAAACCTAAAAAGTAATGTCAAAAAAAATAACTTCCGAAATAAAAATCACAGTTGAATTGGATGATAACCGCGTTCCAGAAAAATTATTTTGGTCTGCGCAAGACGGGGGCGTTGTGCAAGAAGAGTCAAAAGCAATGATGCTCTCTTTTTGGGACAGCAACGTTCAAGAAACAATGAGAATCGATCTTTGGACAAAAGATATGCCGGTTGATGAGATGAAAAAATTCTTCCACCAAAGTTTAGTCGCGATGGCTGATACTTTTCAAAGAGCAACAGACGATGAAAAAATGGCTGAAACAATGAAAGATTTCTGTGATTATTTTGCAGAAAAAATGGAGTTGAAAAAAGGAGAATAATTTCTCGATTAAAAATAAAAAATCCCGAATTCAATTTTGATTTCGGGATTCTTATGTTTATAAGCTGGATTTACAGTCAATTAAAACGTGCTCTAAATTCTAACGGACTTTGTTTTGTCTTTGTCTTGAATAATTTGCTGAAACTTTGTGAATGTTCAAAGCCTAGTTCATGAGCAATTTCACTGATTGATAATTCTGTAATTGAAAGTTTTTCTTTTGCTTTTTCAATCAATTTTTCATGTATATGTTGTTGCGTAGTTTGTCCTGTTAATTGTTTTAATAATGTACCAAGATATTTGCTTGATAGATTCAATTTTTCGGCTACATACTGAACGGTAGGTAATCCTTTTAACACTAAGTCTTGATTGTTAAAATAAGCTATCAATAGATCTTCTAGGCGATTTAGGATTTGGCTATTTGTAATTTTTCTAGTAATAAATTGGCGTTCATAAAAGCGTTGGGCATATGTAAACAGTAATTCTAATTGTGCAATGATTACATCTTGACTAAATTTATCAATATTGGCGTTGTATTCTTGGCGAATATTTTCAATAATTCCGTTCATCATTGTTTCTTCTTTGTCTGAAAGAAACAAGGCTTCGTTGTTTGCGTAACCAAAAAAATCGTATTGCTTAATTTTCTTTGCCAGTGAAGTGCTCCATAAAAAATCGGGGTGAATAAATAACATCCAACCTTGCAAATTAGGAGGAATTTCCTCTTTTTTGCCACTTAAAATTTGATTGGGTGACATAAATGCCATCAAACCCTCGTTAAAATCATATTTCTGTTGGCCATACAATAAATTGTCGCAGCCTCGTTTTAGGGAAACTGCATAAAAATCAAAAATAACAGCGTTTACTTCACTGTTATTTCTGAATTTCGAAACATCAACAATGCTAATGAGCGGATGATTTGGTTTTTCAATCCCGGCTAATCGATGGATTTCTGAGATAGATTTTATACGATGTGGTGCTCCGTTTTTCATTGTATAAATTTAAAATTTAAATGGATATTTCAACCAAATTAATACCAAGGGTAAAGCCAAAAATGGAATTTCTATTAATACGGTCTTATAATCTCCTGATTTTAATGAAAGTGCTATTATTAAAACTATGGTTATAGCGTTCAAAACATTGGCAATAAAAAAAGTTTGAGGAAACAGTGACATCAAGCCGATAAGGATTGATAGTAAGCCAAAGTACTGCATTATGGGTTTGGTAATGCTTAAATTAGCCATCATTTTTGCTTGTTCTGTATTGACCGGTTGAAATGCGTCCCAACCATGTTTGACGCTTAAAAAGGCAGATGCTAAGAGTAAAATTATTGCTACGATTTTCATTGTTGTTCTTTGTTCTTAAGTTTTTTAATTTCTTTAAACTCTCTATGACCAAAGTTCAGTAAAATGTTAGGCATAATCCTGCTTGCCAATTTTATTACTCGAATTAGGAATGGTTTAAGCTCTTTTTTATCCTTCAAAAGTCCATCGATAGCAACTTTTACCATTTTATCGGCAGTCATCATCATATTTTCATTGGGTTGTTTTATCCACCCATTTTGCAAATTTGTTTTCACTCCGGGTGGTATCATTTCAAAGACTTTTACATTCGTGTTTTCTAATTGCAAACGCAAAGCTTGCGTATAAGCTCGAACACCTGCTTTTGTTGCGCTATAAATGGGTGCAGATGAATAAGGCATAAACGCAATGCCTGAAGAAACATTTACAATTGCAGCCGATTTCTTGGTAAGCAAATGCGGTAAAAACTGATGGACCATTTGAATTGTTCCTGAAAGATTGGTGGCAATTTCACTGTTGATATTTATTAAATCCAATGAGGTGTCCTGTAAATCAATTAATCGCATCAATCCAGCATTGTTGATAATGATATTCAGTTCAGGAAACTTTTGCGTTACTTCTTTGAATAGTTTTTCAATGTCTTTCGGATTGCTCAAATCGCTTTGAAACGTGTGTATTTTTGGAAACGCTTTTTTTGTTTCGTTTAATGCGTTAAGGTTGCGGCCTGTAACAATGATGTTTGCATTTTGGTCGGTAAGTTGTTTTGCAAATTCTAAACCAATTCCGCTTGTTCCTCCTGTAATAAGGATGGTACTGTTTTTTAATTCCATTTTTATGATATTTGTTACTGCAAAGTTCAGCAGTTATCATAATACAGAAGTAATCAAAAGTCGCAATATTGTAGTCAAAAAGCAGGATTATTGTTGATATGACGGTTAATCTTGCTAGCTATCATAGACTAGTTAAAACTGTTCAAATCTTTAAAAACTTCTTCGTTAATTTCGTCAATATATGCCAAAACTGAATCTTTTCCGGTTCCTTCAGTAGATGAAGTTACAAAATAAGGTGGCATTTCTTCCCAGTTGTTGGCAAGCAATTTTTTCTTGTAAGCCGCCACGTGAGAATCGATTTTTGTTTTGCTGATCTTATCTGCTTTTGTGAAAATAATGCAAAACGGAACTTCATATTCTCCTAAATAAGTAATGAATTCCAAATCAATTGCCTGAGCTTCCAAACGAATATCAATCAATACAAACGCACAAACCAATTGCTCTCTTTTTTCGAAATAATCAGTGATGAATTTCTGAAAAACTTCCTTAGTTTTCTTCGAAACTCTAGCATAACCATAACCTGGCAAATCGACCAAAAACCAATTGTTATTAATCTTAAAGTGATTGATAAGTTGCGTTTTTCCAGGTCTTCCCGAAGTTTTTGCCAAACTCTTGTGATTCGTGAGCATATTGATCAAAGAGGATTTTCCAACATTTGAGCGTCCAATAAAAGCATATTCTGGCAAGCGTTCAGTCGGGCATTTGGCAACTTCTGAATTACTGATGATAAATTCGGCGGTATTGATTTTCATAACGGATATTCGATTTCTGCAAAGGTAGTCAAAAAAAATAACCGCTGATTTTAGAAATTACTCTTTAAATCAGCGGTTAAAATTATTTTATTTATTTCTATAAATGAGTTTTCTCAAGCCATTCGTGCATTAATTTATTGAACTCATCCGGATGCTCCATCATCGCAGCGTGACCGCAATTGTCAATCCAATATAATGATGAATTTGGCAATAACTGGTCAAATTCTTCAGCAACTTCCGGTGGCGTAACTTTGTCATTTTTACCCCAAATTATACAAGTCGGAACATGCATTTTTGGCAAATCTTTCGCCATATTATGTCGGATAGCGCTTTTTGCAATTGTCAAAGTTTTGATCAGTTTGATTCTGTCGTTTGCCATCGCATAGACTTCGTCAACAATTTCTTTGGTAGCAATTTTTGGATCATAAAAAACGGCTTCTGCTTTTTTCTGAATATAGTCATAATCACCGCGTCTTGGGTAGCTGTCGCCCATTGCACTTTCATAAAGTCCTGAACTTCCTGTAATTATCAGTCCAAGCATTTTCTCAGGATACATTTTTGTATGGTACAAAGCGATGTGGCCGCCAAGTGAATTTCCTAATAAAATTACGCGGTCAAAACCTTTATACGTGATAAAATCCTTAACGTATTTTGCGAATGCTTTTACGTTTGTTTTTAAGATATTTTGTGTGTAAATCGGCAATTCTGGAATAACGACTTTATATCCATGTTTTGGAAAATATTCGGCAACGCCTCCAAAATTACTCAAGCCTCCCATTAATCCGTGAAGGATTATGATTGGCGTGCCTTCTCCTGCTTCAAAATATTTATATTTTCCTTCTTTTATTAAATCTTCCATTGGTTGTTTTAGCGCATTTCAATCCCCGAAATGTAGGGAACACAAATATATGATTTTATCAATAAAAATGAATTTTTGGCAAGATAAATTACTTTAAATTTTTAGCAGAAATTTATCGGTTCGTAAGTTAATTCATCAAAAAAGAGTGTTTTTTGCTTTTAAATCTGCAAAATGCTTTAAATCAATTGTTTTCGAGATTAAAGTTTGAATTTAATTTTTTCAAATCTTTAAAATATACAGCGTTTTTCATAATTCTCTTGCTGATTTTTTGGCTAAAGTTAATTTTTCTTAAAATATTCATAATAATCCATAACGTTCTGATAAACTACGAATTATCTATTTTCATTCTAAAGTGGTAAAACTTATCAACAAAGTGGTAATTTGTGGTAAATTGTGGTAATTATTTTTCTACATTTGCTATAAATCATTAAAAAACGTAACTAATTGAATACCATCATTGGAACATATGAATGTAAGGTCGATGCTAAAGGGAGAGTGCTTTTGCCAGCTCCTTTGAAGAAGCAATTGACCGATTCATTGAACGATGGTTTCGTGTTGAAACGTTCGGTTTTTCAGCCTTGTTTGGAGCTTTATCCAATGTCAGAATGGAATTTAATGATGCAGAAAATCAATAAGTTAAACCGATTTGTAAAGAAAAATAACGATTTCATCAGAAGATTTACGGCTGGTGTAAAAGTAGTGGAAATAGACAATTTGGGAAGGCTTTTAATTCCGAAGGATTTAGTGACTTTCGGAAACATTTCAAAAGATTTAGTGTTGTCTTCGGCAGTAAATATCGTTGAAATCTGGGATAAGGATTTGTATGAAAAATCAATTTCTGGAGATGATATGGATTTTGCAGATTTGGCGGAAGACGTAATGGGAAATATAAATGACGACGACAATGGAATATCATAATCCGGTTTTGTTAATGGAAACTGTGGATGGTTTGGATATCAAGCCAGACGGAGTTTATGTGGATGTGACTTTCGGCGGTGGCGGTCATTCAAAAGAAATTTTAAAAAGACTAGGGCCGAACGGAAGATTATTCGGTTTTGATCAAGACGAAGATGCTCTGGCAAATGCTTTAGAGGATGAAAGATTTACATTGATTAATGAGAATTTCAGATTCATCAAAAGATTTTTGAGATTCCACGGCATAAAAAGCGTTGACGGAATTTTGGCTGATTTAGGCGTTTCCTCACATCAGTTTGACGTGGCAGAAAGAGGTTTTTCAACTCGTTTCGATGCTGAATTGGATATGAGAATGAGTCAAAAAAATGATTTGAGCGCTTTTAAAGTGGTAAATGAATATGACGAAGCAAATTTGCGTCGTGTGTTTTATGACTACGGAGAATTGAAAAATGCGCCAGCAATTGCAAGAGTGATTTTGGAAGCAAGAGAAGTCGAGGAAATCAAAAATACAGAACAATTAAAAACGGTTTTGGGAAGATTTCTTCCGGCTCATAAAAGCCATAAGATCTTGGCTCAAATGTATCAAGCTATCCGAATTGAAGTAAATCAAGAAATGGATGTTTTGAAGGAATTTCTAGAACAATCTCTAGAAATTTTAAAGCCAGGCGGAAGATTAAGTGTGATATCCTACCATTCTTTAGAAGACAGATTGGTGAAAAGATATATTAAAAATGGAATGTTTGAAGGCGAACCAGAACGTGATTTCTTTGGAAATTTCTCTGTTCCGTTCAAAACCATCGGTAAATTAATTGTTCCAAATGATGCTGAAATCAGAATCAACAACAGAGCAAGAAGCGCAAAATTACGAATAGCAGAGAAAGTTTAGTATCCAGATTGCAGATTTCAGTCGGAAGGCTTCAGAAATCTTAAATCTTAAATCATAAATATGAAAGGTGGAGTTTACAGCATATTAAAAGCAAAGTTTCTGATCAATGATGACGCGGCGAAAAACTGGCAGTTCATCATTTTTTTGATTGTTTTGGCTTTGGTGATGATTGCGAATTCTCACAATTACGAGCAAAAAACGTACAGAATTACTGAATTAGATAAAGAAGTAAAAGAGCTTCGTTCTGAATTTGTGGACCGACGTTCAGAATTGATGAAATTAAAAATGGAATCGACGATTTCGGCAAAAATGGAAGAAAAAATGATTTTTCCATCGTCAGTTCCTCCAAAGAAAATCAAGGTTTTAAAAGAAAAAGAAAAAGGATTTTTTGAAAAATTATGGCAGTAGAAGAAAAAAATATTTCTTATCGAATTTATCTGGTTGCGTTTGCGATCGTGATAATGGCGACTGCTATTTTGGTAAAGCTGACGAATATTCAGTGGGTTGAAGGCGATTATTACAGAAAATTAGCCCAAGACAGAACCGTGAAAAATTTCGTGATTCCGGCAAATAAAGGGAATGTGTATTCTGCAGACGGAAGTTTATTGGCAACATCAATTCCAAATTATACGGTTCGTTTCGATGCTGTAGCTCCGAAAAAAGAAGACTTTGATAAAAATATTAAAGCTTTGGCAGATTCGCTTGCGATTTTATTAGACAAGCCGAGTACGCATTATTATAATGAATTCAGAAAAGCAAGAGCCAACAAAAACAGGTATTTATTGCTTGCGAGAGGTTTGAGCTACACTGAATTTATGCGAATGAAATCGTTTCCGTTGTTCAATTTAGGAACAAATAAAGGTGGATTGATTTCTGAGCAAAAAACAGTTCGCGAGCATCCGATTGGAAAAATTGCCGAAAGAACAATCGGTTATGAAAGATTTGATGAAAACGGAAACCCGACAAGAATCGGGATTGAAGGCGCTTTTGAAGAATATCTAAACGGAAAAGACGGAAAAATCCTGAAGCAAAAAATAGCAAAAGGACAATGGAAACCAATCAGCGATAACAACCAAGTCGAGCCACAAGACGGTTATGACGTGATTTCGACGATTGACGTTTACATCCAAGATATTGCGCACCACGCTTTGTTAAAGCAGTTGGAATATTACGAAGCAGAACACGGCTGCGTTGTGGTTATGGAAGCAAAAACGGGCGAAGTGAAAGCAATTTCAAACCTTGGAATTGGTAGTGACGGTAATTATTATGAAACGATAAATTATGCTGTAGCTGAATCCCACGAGCCAGGTTCGACCTTTAAATTAATCGATTTGATTGCTTTGATTGACGATAATAAAGTGGATACAAGCAAAGTATATGACAGCCACGGTGGTACCGTCGTATATCACAATCGCCGTGTAAATGATTCTAAAAAAGGCGGTTACGGAAAAGTTTCCTTGGCAAGAGGTTTTGAATTGTCATCCAATACAATTATGGCTCAGGCGGTCTATGAAAATTATAAAGACAATCCGAAGCAGTTTGTGGATAGAATTAATGCAATGGGACTAAACAAGCCATTGGGTTTGCCTTTTAAAGGTGAAGGAATTCCCTTTATTCCACAGCCGAAAACAAAAAGATGGAACGGAATTTCACTTCCATGGATGGCTTACGGTTACGGAGTTTCGATGACGCCGTTGCAGACTCTGACAGTTTATAACGCGATTGCAAACAACGGAGAAATGGTAAAACCAATCTTCGTAAAAGAAATTAAAGAGTGGAATAAAACGATTAAAAAGTTCGATAAAGAAGTGATTAATCCAAGAATCTGCTCTGACGAAACGGTTAAAAAAGTCAGAAAAATTTTAGAAAATACAGTAAAAAAGGGAACGGGTTCTAAATTGTATTCCAAAGATTTTTCAATGGCGGGAAAAACCGGAACCGCGCAAGTGGATTATGCCAAAGGAAAACATTCAGATGCAATGTATTACGCATCTTCTTTTGCAGGCTATTTTCCAGCGGATAATCCAAAATATTCTTGTATCGTGATTATTCACAAGCCAAGCAAGAGCAAAGGTTTTTATGGAGGAGATGTTTCCGGGCCGGTTTTCAAAAGAATCGCACAGAAGATTTTTACGGATGTTCCTTCTACGAATGAAATCAAAAATTTAGACAGGAAGAGCAAAATGCAAGAGGCTAATTTTGGAAAATATTCCAACTTGGTTTCTTCAGAAAAAGTTCCGAATGTTCACGGAATGCCGGGAATGGATGCGGTTGCCTTGTTTGAAAACTTAAAGATGAAAGTGAAAGTAATCGGAGTTGGAAAAGTGAAAAAACAATCGATTCAAGCGGGCCAGCCAATTATTAAAAATAACACCATAACATTAGAATTGTCGTGAATATTCTAAAAGACATATTATATAAAGTAGCGATTGAAGCAGTCAAAGGTTCAACGGAAATTGCTGTAAACAACATCGACTTCGATTCAAGAAAGATTGAAGAAAATGACGTTTTTATTGCAATCCGCGGTGCTGTTGCCGACGGTCACGAATTTATTGAAACTGCGATTAACAAAGGCGCAACGGCAATTATCTGCGACACGTTTCCAGAAAATATTGTGGCTGGAGTAACTTACGTTCAAGTAAAAGATACGAATAGAGCTTTGGCTTTTATGGCTTCAAATTTCTACGGAAATCCGTCGTCAAACTTGAAATTGGTTGGAATCACAGGAACAAACGGAAAAACGACAATCGCGTCATTATTGTTCCAATTGTTCAAAAAAGCGGGGTACAAAGTCGGTTTGCTTTCTACTGTAAAAAATGTAGTTGATGATGTGGAATACAAGTCAATGCTTACAACATCAGATTCAATTACGATCAATAAGTTCTTGAAACAAATGAACGATGCCGGCGTAGAATATTGCTTTATGGAAGTAAGTTCACACGGAATCGCACAAAAAAGAACTGAGGGTTTGCAATTTGCAGGAGGCGTTTTTACAAATCTTTCGCATGACCATTTAGATTATCACAAAACATTTGCGGAATACCGTGATGTGAAAAAAATATTTTTTGACCAATTGCCAAAATCAGCTTTCGCTTTAGTGAATTCTGACGATAAAAATGGTCAAGTAATGTTGCAAAATACAGCAGCAAAAAAACTGACATACGCTTTAAAATCTTACGCAGATTACAGAGCGCAGATTTTGGAAAACCAATTGTCAGGATTGCTTTTGAAAGTAAATGAACAAGAAGTTTGGGTTCGTTTGATCGGAACTTTTAATGCCTATAATCTGCTTGCAATTTATGGAACAGCAATCGAATTAGGTCTAGATAATTTAGAAGTTTTGAGATTGCTTTCAGAATTAGAAAGTGTTTCCGGAAGATTTCAATTTATAGTTTCAAAAGATAATATCACGGCGGTTGTGGATTATGCGCATACGCCAGATGCTTTAGAAAATGTACTGAAAACGATTGAAGATATTCGCACCAAAAACGAGCAATTGATTACAGTTGTGGGTTGCGGTGGCGACAGAGATAAAACAAAACGTCCGATTATGGCAAACATCGCTTCGACATTGAGCGATAAAGCGATTTTGACTTCGGACAATCCAAGAACCGAAAATCCTCAAGCGATTATCGAAGATATGGAAAAAGGCGTGGAGCCTCAAAATTATAAAAAAACGCTTGCAATTTTAGACAGAAAACAAGCGATAAAAACGGCTTGCCAATTGGCACTGCCAAACGATATCATCCTAATTGCAGGAAAAGGACACGAAACTTATCAAGAAATCAATGGCGTTCGCCACGATTTTGACGATATGAAAATTGTAAAAGAACTTTTAGAACAACTGAATAAATAGAGAAACTATGCTATACTATCTATTTGATTATTTACACCGAATGGACGTTCCTGGATCGGGAGTGTTTCAATACATTACGTTCCGTTCTGGGTTGGCAATCATACTTTCGCTATTGATTTCGACCGTTTTTGGAAAGAAAATTATCAATTTCTTGAGAAAACAGCAAGTTGGGGAAACCGTTCGTGAGCTTGGATTGGCTGGACAAAATGAAAAAGCAGGAACGCCGACAATGGGCGGACTTATCATTATTGTCGCAACGTTGATTCCGGTTTTGCTATTGGCAAAATTGAACAATATTTATATCGTTTTGCTTATCGTAACCACGCTTTGGATGGGAAGTATCGGCTTTTTAGATGATTATATCAAAATTTTCAAAAAAGATAAAGAAGGTTTAAAAGGAAAGTTTAAAGTTATCGGACAAGTTGGTTTGGGATTGATCGTAGGGACAGTTTTGTATTTTCACCCACAAGTAACCGTGAGAACTGATACAGGAAACACAAATATTTTTGCAACTAACCAAACAACGGTTTCCGCAGCGCCTTTGGAAGAAAAATCAACGGCAACAACAATTCCGTTTTTTAAAGACAATGAATTTGATTACGCAGAAATGCTTTCTTTTTTAGGAGATGATTACAAGGATTTTGCTTGGCTGATTTTTATTCCAGTCGTAATTTTTATCATCACGGCGGTTTCAAATGGCGCTAATCTTACTGACGGAATCGACGGTTTGGCCGCAGGAACTTCTGCAATTTCAGTAGTCGCTTTGGGAATTTTCACCTTCGTTTCGGGAAATATTATTTTCTCGAATTATCTGAACATAATGTACATTCCAAATGCTGGGGAAATGACAGTCTACATTGCCGCCTTTGTCGGAGCGCTCGTCGGATTTCTCTGGTACAATACCTATCCGGCAACGGTTTTTATGGGTGATACAGGAAGTTTGACCATTGGTGGAATCATCGCCGTTTTGGCAATCGCAGTTAGAAAAGAATTAATGATTCCGGTATTGTGCGGAATTTTCTTAGCAGAGAATTTCTCAGTGATTTTACAGGTTTCCTACTTTAAATATACAAAGAAACGTTTCGGCGAAGGGCGAAGAATATTTTTGATGTCGCCATTGCATCACCATTACCAGAAGAAGGGTTATCACGAGAGTAAAATCGTGACCCGCTTCTGGATCGTGGGAATTTTGCTGGCAATTCTGTCAATCGTAACCTTAAAACTAAGATAAATGGAACAAAGGTTAGTCATTTTAGGCGGAGGAGAAAGCGGTGTCGGAACTGCAATTCTCGGTAAGAAAAAAGGATACGATGTTTTCGTTTCTGATTTCGGAAAAATTAAAAATAATTACAAAGAAGTTCTTGGTCTTCACGGCATCAAATGGGAAGAAGAAAAGCATACGGAAGATTTGATTCTAAATGCGCATGTGGTGATGAAAAGCCCTGGAATTCCTGACAAGTCGCCAATGGTGAAAAAGATTTTGGAGAAAGGGATTAAAGTAATTTCTGAAATAGAATTTGCGATTCAGTATACAAAAGCACTAACCGTCGGAATCACAGGAAGCAATGGGAAAACGACAACGACAATGCTGACATATCATTTGCTAAAACAAGGCGGAATTAACGTTGGTTTAGCCGGAAACATTGGAAAAAGTTTCGCTTGGCAGGTTGCTGACGACAAACACGATGTTTACGTTCTCGAATTGAGCAGTTTCCAGTTGGACGGAATCATAGATTATAAACCGCATATTGCCATAATCACGAACATCAGCCCAGATCATTTAGACCGATATGATTATGATTACGGAAAATATATCGCAGCAAAATTTAGAATTACGGAAAACCAGACGGAAGAAGATTTCCTGATTTATGACGCTGACGACGAAGCTATCACAAACTGGCTTAAAATGAATAAAACAAAAGCGCAATTGATTCCTTTTTCAATGACAAAAACATACGAAAACGGAGCCTTTGCAACAGAAGAAAATATCAATATAAACATCAATAACGAAGAATTTGTTATGCCACAAGACAAACTAGCTTTAGAAGGAAAACACAACGTGAAAAATGCAATGGCTGCGACTACGGTTGCCCAATTATTGCGAATCAGAAAATCTACAATCCGTGAGAGCCTTTCTGATTTTCAGGGTGTGGAACATCGTTTGGAAAAAGTGCTGAAAATTCAAAACGTTCAGTATGTGAATGATTCAAAAGCGACGAATGTGAACGCGGCATTTTATGCTTTGGATAGTATGAATACGCCAACAGTTTGGATTGTCGGTGGTGTTGACAAAGGAAATGATTATGCAGAATTGATGCCATTGGTTCGTGAAAAAGTGAAAGCAATCATCTGTCTTGGAATTGATAACAAAAAAATTATCGATGCTTTTGGCGATGTTGTTGACGAAATGATTGAAGCAAATAATATGGTTGATGCTGTAAAATTGGCACAGAGAATGTCTGAAAAAGGCGATACAGTTTTGCTTTCTCCTGCTTGTGCAAGTTTTGATTTATTCGAAAGCTACGAAGACAGAGGAAGACAATTTAAGCAAGCCGTTCAGAATTTATAAAAATTAACGCAAAAGTATTTGTCATCCCGAGCGCAGTCGAGGGAAAGTTTGAAAAGCCAAAAAAATAAAAATGTAAGAGATTATGAAAGAGTTTATAAACAATCTTAAAGGAGACAAGGTTATTTGGGCATTTATCGCCCTTTTGGCGCTGATTTCCTTTATGCCTGTTTACAGCGCGAGTAGTAATTTAGCCTATGGAGCAAACGGTTCTGGAAATACTGTGAGCTTTTTGATTAAACATTTCGCCCACGTAGGCATCGGATTTTTGATTGTTTATTTGGTTCATAAAGTGCCGTACCATTACTTCAAGGCGATTTCGATGATTGCGTTGCCAATCGTTTGGTTGCTGTTGCTTTACACTTTATTGCAAGGAAAAACTATCGGCGGCGCCAATGCCAGCCGTTGGATTAATATTCCGTTTATCGGAATTGGTTTCCAGACGTCCACATTAGCATCAATGGTTTTGATGGTTTATGTAGCGAGATATTTGGCTAAGAAAAGAGAAGTTGAAGATTCGTTCCAAAAGTCAGCTTTAGAATTATGGCTTCCTGTTTTTGCAATCTTGATGCTGATTCTTCCGGCTAACTTTTCAACTGCTGCCTTGATTTTTGCAATGGTTTCGATGTTGGTTTTCGTTGGAAAATATCCTTTGAAATATTTAGGAATTATAATCGGAACAGGAATAATTGCTTTGACATTTTTCATATTGATTGCAAAAGCTTTTCCAGATGCTTTTCCAAACCGTGTGGATACTTGGGTAAGCCGTATTGAAAATTTCACAAGTGATAAACCAGACGAAGATAACTACCAAATTGAAAAAGCGAAAATTGCCATTGCAACTGGGGGTTTGCGTGGACTTGGACCTGGAAAAAGTGTTCAGAAAAACTTCTTGCCACAATCGTCTTCCGATTTTATTTACGCCATTATTGTAGAAGAAAACGGATTGATCGGTGCAGTCGTAATCATGTTTTTATACATCATGCTTTTTATACGGTTCTTGATTGCTTCGCATAAAGCAAATACGCTATTCGGAAAATTATTAGTCGTCGGATTAGGATTTCCAATCGTATTCCAAGCCTTGATAAATATGGCTGTCGCCGTAGAATTATTGCCAGTAACCGGACAAACCTTGCCGTTGATAAGTAGCGGAGGAAGTTCGATCTGGATGACCTGCGTTTCGCTCGGAATCATTTTAAGCGTAACCAAAAAAGACGAAGAAATTGCCCAAGAAATTTTAGAAAAAGCAAAACGTGAAGAAGCGCTACAAAGATTAATCGAAAGAGAAATGAATGGCGAGTCAGACGATGAAAATGAGGAAGAGAAAAATGAAGAGGAAGAAAGCGAATACACAAACGAAAAAGTGGAGCAACGATACGCAATCGAGGATTTAAGCGACAATCCAATGAAAGCGGTGATGGGGAAATAATTTAAGATTGCAGATTTTTGATTTCAGTAATAGAAAATCTAAAAATCTGCGGTAAAAATTTTAAGATAAAAAATGCAAAAATTAAAATTCATATTAAGCGGAGGCGGCACTGGTGGACATATCTATCCAGCAATTGCTATTGCAAATGAATTGAAAGAACGTTTTCCAGATTGTGAAATTTTGTTCGTGGGAGCAAAAGACAAAATGGAAATGCAAAAAGTCCCGCAAGCTGGTTACCAAATTAAAGGACTTTGGATTTCAGGAATACAAAGAAGATTGACTTTTGATAACTCCCTTTTTCCATTCAAGCTTTTTGACAGTTTGTTGAAATCAAGAACGATTATCAAATATTTTAAGCCAAATGTGGTTATTGGAACCGGAGGTTTTGCAAGCGGACCATTATTAAGAATTGCAGGTTTTGCCGGAATTCCAACGGTTATTCAAGAGCAGAATTCCTATCCGGGAATTACAAATAAATGGTTGAGCGCCAAAGCAAGCAAAATTTGCGTAGCGTATGAAAATTTGGAACGATTTTTCCCAAAGAATAAAATCGTAATGACAGGAAATCCCGTGCGTCAAGATTTAATTGATATCCACGGAAAAAATGCTGAAGCAAGAGAATATTTCAAATTAGATGCCGATAAAAAAGTGTTGCTGATTCTCGGCGGAAGTTTAGGTTCAAGAAGAATCAACCAATTAATTGCAAAAGAATTGGTGAATTTTATTTCTCAAAACGTACAGATTATCTGGCAATGCGGAAAATTCTACATTGATGAATACCAGCATTTCAACGAGAAAGAAAATGTTCAGGTCGTTTCGTTTATTGACAGAATGGATTTGGTTTATGCTTCGGCAGATTTTATTATTTCGAGAGCTGGCGCGTCATCGGTTTCAGAATTGTGTTTGGTTGGAAAACCGGTAATTTTTATTCCGTCGCCAAATGTAGCTGAAGATCATCAGACTAAAAATGCAAAAGCAATTGTCGATAAAGAAGGCGCATTAATGGTCAAAGAAGGTGAATTGGATACAAAATTTACAGAAACTTTTAATAATCTTTTAAGCGGCCAAGAATTGCAAAATAACTTAAGCCAAAACATAAAAAAACTGGCAACGCCAAACGCAACAAAAGATATTGTTGACGAAATTATAAAATTGATAAAAAAATAAAAAAGCAATATCAATTCCAATGACAAAATCAAGTTGTTAGGAAATTGAAAATTGAAATTGCTTTTTGAAATTGTAATTGAAAATGAATTTAAATCAGATACATAACGTTTATTTCATCGGAATCGGAGGCATCGGAATGAGTGCTTTGGCACGTTATTTCAAGGCCATTGGAAAAAATGTATCTGGTTATGACAAGACCGAAACCGAACTTACGCAAGAATTGGCTTCCATCGGAATTGCTATTCATTTTGAAGATTCGATCGGATTAATTCCGAAGGATTATTTCGTAGAAAATACATTGGTGATTATCACGCCGGCGGTTCCAAAAACACATTCTGAATGGAATTACTTTTTGGAAAGAGAATACCAAATTAAAAAAAGGGCAGAAGTTCTCGGAATTATTACCAAAGACACCTTCTGTTTTGCAGTTGCGGGAACACATGGAAAAACAACTACTTCCAGTATTTTGGGACATGTTTTGTATGAAAGCGGTGTTGATGTTACAGCTTTTTTAGGCGGAATTGTAGAAAATTATAATTCAAATTTAATTGGAAGTGGCAAAACTGTAACCGTTGTGGAAGCAGACGAATTTGACCGTTCGTTTTTGCATTTGCATCCAAATATTGCCTGCATCACTTCTATGGACGCCGACCATTTGGATATTTATGGCGATACCGCTTCGATTGAGGCTTCGTTCGTCGAATTTGCTGATAAAGTTGAAGATAAAAATAATTTATTTATTGTAAAAGGATTGCCTTTGGAGGGAATTTCGGTTGCCATAAATGAAGACGCAGATTATAAAGCGTTCAATGTCAGAATTGAAAATAGCGCTTATGTTTTTGACGTGGAAACGCCAACGGGAATCGTAAAAGATTTGAAATTTAATCTGCCAGGAAAGCACAATCTGACCAATGCGTTAATTGCTTTTGCGATGGCAAATACTTACGGAGTTGAAACCGATAAAATTGCCAAAGCTTTGTATTCTTTCAAAGGTGTGAAACGCAGATTTTCATACCAAATTAAAGAAGATAATTTAGTTTATATCGATGATTATGCACATCATCCGACAGAAATAAATGCAGTAAGTCAGGCGGTTAGGGAATTATATCCTGATGAAAAGGTTTTGGCTATTTTTCAGCCGCATCTTTTCAGCAGAACCAAAGATTTTATCGACGGATTTGCAGAAAGTTTATCACAATTTGACGAAGTGATTTTGTTAGATATTTATCCAGCTAGGGAATTGCCGCTTGAAGGCGTAAATTCTCAATGGCTACTGGAAAAAATAACAAATAATAACAAGAAATTAGTTGCAAAAGACGAATTAATTTCCGTAATTTTAGATAGCGATGCAAAAGTAATCGTGACGATTGGCGCGGGAGACATCGGTGAATTAGTAAAACCAATTAAACAAGCATTGCATGAAAAAGTTTAACTGGATAAATGTAAAATTGATAGGGATGTTTGCTTTGGTAATTTTCCTTTTTTCCTTCACTTCGAAGCGAAATGAAGAACGAAAATTGAAGAAAACAATGGTTGAATTTGTTAATGAAAGTAGTCCGTTTATTACAGAAGAAGCGGTTAATAAATTGTTAATAGAAAATAATTCAACCCCTAGTAGCATTCGAAAAGATAAGTTAGATTTGAATAAATTGGAAAAAACTCTCGATTCTCACAACATGATACAAAAGTGTGAAGTATTCGTGAGTATTGATGGTGTCTTAAAAGCTGTTGTAAAACAGAAAACGCCTGTTGCCCGCATATTTGGTAGTGAAAGTTCTTTTTATATTGATAATGAGGGACATGAAATGCCTTTGTCGAGCAATTATACAGCAAGAGTTCCGATCGTTTCGGGGGAAATTAATGCCAAAAACAATAAGGATTTAACGAAGTTATTTTGCTACATCCATGAAGATGATTTTTTGCGAAAAAATATCATTGGAATAGAAATTATGCCCAGTGGTGGCGTAAAAATGAGGAACAGAAATTTCAATTATGTGATTGATTTCGGAAAAACTATAAATGTTGAAAAGAAATTCAAAAACTATAAAGCGTTTTTTCAAAAGGCAGTTCAGGATAGTTTGATAAATAAATACAAGACAGTAAATCTGAAGTTTACGCAACAGGTAGTGTGCACCAAAAATTAGGATATGGAAAAAGAGAGCATTGCAGTAGGTTTAGACATTGGGACAACCAAGATTGTCGCTATGATTGGCAAGAAAAATGAATATGGAAAATTGGAAATTCTCGGTGTAGGAAAGTCCAAAAGCTTGGGTGTTGCCAGAGGTGTTGTAAATAATATCACGCAAACAATCCAGTCGATTCAACAGGCTGTTCATGAAGCAGAAGTAAATTCTGGATATGTAATTAAAGATGTGGTGGTTGGTATTGCCGGTCAGCACATTCGCAGTATTCAGCACAGCGATTATATCAGCAGAAATAATCCGGAAGAAGTAATTAGTGAAAATGATATTGACTTGCTAGTCAATCAAGTGCATAAGTTGGCAATGCTTCCTGGAGAAGAAATTATCCATGTTTTGCCACAGGAATTTAAAATTGACGGTCAAGCCGAAATTAAAGAGCCGATCGGAATGTATGGCGGAAGACTAGAATCTAGCTTCCACGTAGTCGTTGGCCAGGCTTCTTCCATCAGAAATGTGGGAAGATGTATTAAAAGTTCAGGTTTAGATTTGTCAGGATTGACTTTAGAACCTTTGGCGTCAGCCGATGCGGTTTTGAGCCAAGAAGAGAAAGAAGCTGGTGTAGCGCTTATCGATATTGGTGGCGGCACAACAGATTTGGCAATTTTCAAAGACGGAATTATTCGTCATACGGCTGTAATTCCTTTCGGAGGAAATGTAATTACGGAAGATATTAAAGAAGGATGTTCGATCATTGAAAAACAGGCAGAATTGTTGAAAGTAAAATTCGGATCTGCTTGGCCAGGAGAAAATAAAGACAACGAAATTGTGTCGATTCCAGGTTTGAGAGGAAGAGAGCCGAAAGAAATTTCGCTAAAAAACTTGTCTAAAATTATCCACGCACGCGTTGTGGAAATTATCGAGCAGGTTTTTACGGAAATCAAACAATACGGACACGAAGATCCGCGCAAGAAATTGATTGCGGGAATCGTTCTTACCGGTGGTGGCGCACAATTGCAACACATCAAACAGTTGGTGGAATATATCACTGGAATGGATACTAGAATTGGCTATCCAAACGAACATTTGGCTGGAAATTCTGATGAAGAAATCTCTAGTCCGTTATATGCGACGGCGGTTGGATTGGTGATGAACAGCATTCGCAATAATACGCAGAGCGCTATTCCGTTCAATCAAGTGGAAGTTGAAAAAGTGGTGGCTCCGGCTCCAATTCAAGTGCAAAGAGAAGTGGTTGTTGATAATCATTACGAAGAAGAAATTGTTCAGGAAGTGCCAAGAAAGATTGAATCTGAAAAATCAGTTTCTACCGAAGGCCGAATGAAGAAATCGTTTTTTGACAAGTACATTGACAAGATCAAAGAATTTTTAGACAACGCAGAATAAGGCAGATAAACTATTCGCCGGAAAAAAATAAAAAAGAAAAAGAAGAAAAGAAATTAAAACCAAATATTATGACAAGCAACTCAGATTTTGGAAGTATTTCATTTGATTTACCTAAAAATCAATCAAATGTGATTAAAGTTATTGGAGTAGGCGGGGGCGGAAGCAACGCAATTAACCATATGTTTCAGCAGGGAATTAAAGGTGTAGATTTTATCGTCTGTAACACTGATTCTCAGGCTTTGCAAAATAGTACGGTGCCAAATAAAATTCAGTTAGGAGTTCATCTTACTGAAGGTCTTGGCGCTGGTGCAAACCCAGAAGTGGGACAGCAATCTGCCATTGAAAGTATCGCTGATATCGAAAAAATGCTGGACAGCAACACAAAAATGGTTTTCATCACTGCAGGAATGGGTGGCGGAACCGGAACTGGTGCTGCGCCGGTAATTGCTCAATTGGCAAAAGATAGAGATATCTTAACTGTCGGAATCGTAACTATTCCTTTTCAATTCGAAGGAAAAGTACGTCAAGACCAGGCTTTATTGGGAGTTGAAAGATTAAGAAAACAAGTTGATTCCTTGATTGTAATCAATAATAATAAATTGAGAGAAGTTTATGGAAACCTTGGTTTTAAAGCAGGTTTCTCTAAAGCGGACGAAGTTTTGGCAACTGCCTCAAGAGGAATTGCTGAAGTAATCACGCATCACTATACTCAAAATATCGATTTAAAAGACGCTAAAACTGTGTTGTCAAACAGTGGAACTGCCATTATGGGTTCTGCAACGGCAATCGGCGAAAACCGTGCGAAAGAAGCAATCGTTTCTGCATTGGATTCTCCATTGTTGAACGACAACAAAATTACAGGTGCCAAAAACGTATTGTTGCTTATCGTTTCTGGAACTAACGAAATCACGATTGACGAAATCGGTGAAATCAACGACCACATTCAAGTGGAAGCAGGTTTCAATGCAAATATTATCATGGGTGTTGGTGAGGATGAAACGCTTGGAGATTCAATCGCAGTGACGATTATCGCTACAGGTTTCAATGTAGAACAACAAAATGATATCGTAAATACAGAGCCAAAAAAAATCATCCACTCTCTTGAAGAAAACCAAAGAATGGGTCACGATTTGTCTCCAAAACCAGTAGTTTCTTCTTTTGATTTTTCTGCTCCAGAAGAAAAAAAAACGGCAGAGAATAATGAAAGAGTAATTTTCGCTTTAGAAGACTATGATGTTTTTGATGCAAAGGTTGAAGAGCCAGTAAAAGTGGTAGAAGAGCCAGTTCAGGTTCAATTCGTAGCTCCGGTTGCGCCAATTGTTCCTGTAGTGCCAGTTGCACCAGTTTCTGACTTGGTAAGAACTACAGAATTTATCAAGAATATTGATGTTGAATTCCAAATTGTTTCACCAATCAGTGAGCACGAATTTTACATCACGACGCCTGAAGTTAGAGAAATGGAAGTTTTTCAGCCAGAATTTGTAGCTTATAAAGAAGAAGAGCAAATCACTTTCTCTTTTGATATTCCAAAGCCACAAAATGAAACGCCAAGAGAAACTCCAAAACAAGACAGAATTCTTTTCGAATTGTCAAATGAGACTAAAGACATCAAGGTAAATCAGCCGGTTCAAGTTGTTCCGATGACAGAGTTGAATGAAAATGGAATCGTAAGATATTCACTTGAAGAATACATGGAAGTTGAAAATGAATTGCTTCAATCAAAACCTGTTGCAAAAGCAGAAGAACCAATCGACAGAGAACTTGATCTTAGAGTTAAGGAAGTAGAGAAGCCAAAATTCAATAACCCTTCTTACGAAGAAATTTCTCCTTTAGAAATGACAATTGAACAATCTTTAAAGAAAAGAGCTGAAGAAAGAAGAATGAAAATGAAAGAATTTAATTATAAATTCCATAATAATCCTTCTCGTGTTGATGAATTTGAAAAAGAACCGGCATATAAAAGAATGGGAATCGATATTTCGAACACTCAGGCTGACAATAGCAAATCTAGAATGTCTTTAGGAACAGACAGCAACGACGACTTACAGTTGCGTTCAAACAATTCTTTCCTGCATGACAATGTAGATTAACTAACTCAAACCATTATCCGATAACCCGAAAATTCATTGAGTTTTCGGGTTATTTTTTTTATCTTCGCATCGGCATTACAATCATTGCGAGGAACGAAGCAATCAAATAATAATGGTTTTTTGAAGCGAATCGTCGGGCATTTTCAGGAAAGGTAATTCCCGCTTTCCGGTACAATCTTTTCATTAAAAAAAAATGAAAAGGATTTTCCCTGCAATCGGGGCTATTTGAAAAAACTTTTCGCATTTTTTAAACAACAGAAACAGAAACGAAATAACATGAGCTTACTAATTCAAATCAACGACGAAATCAAAACGGCAATGAGAGCCAAAGACACTTTAAGTCTTGAATCTTTAAGAGCTGTAAAATCAGCATTATTACTTGCGCAAACTGAAACCGGATCAAAAGAAGAAATCTCTGAAGAAGACGAAATCAAGCTTTTGCAAAGATTGGTTAAGCAAAGAAAAGACAGTGCAAACATCTACAAAGAACAAGGAAGACCAGACTTGGCAGAACCAGAATTACTTCAGGCTTCAGTAATCGAAAAATTCCTTCCAGTTCAATTAAGCGAAGAAGAAGTAGAAGCAGTTGTCGCAAAAATCATTGCTGATTCTGGAGCGTCAGGAATGGCTTCCATGGGAAAAGTAATGGGCGAAGCTTCAGCAACATTAGCGGGAAAAGCAGATGGAAAAACAATTTCTACAATTGTAAAAAAGTTATTGTCTTAATTTAGGCCATCAATTTTACTTATTGTTGTATATTTGAAAGTATACAAATGACCCCGTAGTTCAACTGGATAGAATATCAGATTTCGGCTCTGAGGGTTGGGGGTTCGAACCCCTCCGGGGTCACATAAAATTCTTAAAAGGATTGTCAAATATAATTGCAATCCTTTTTTTGTATCCTAAAACGCAAAAAAAAGCCCTTTCAGTTAAGGAAGGGCAATTTTTTGGGGAATAGGTTGGTAACTAATCAAACCTTAATTTGCATTAGTATTCTTAAAAGATTAAGTCGTTGCTAATGTAAAAAAAACAAGGGATAAAAAAAACGCAAACGATATAATTAACGTTTATGTATAATATTCTTACAGATATAATATTAGATTGACGTAATTTTCTTTAAATCTGCAATGGTTTCAATTTGATTCTCTGCTTTAAAAACATAACTTCCGGCAACTAAAACATCAGCTCCAGCTTCGGCAAGTTCTTTTGCGTTTTTATTTGTTACGCCACCATCGACTTCAATTAAAGTTGAAGCATTATTTCGGGTGATGATCTCTTTTAATTGCTTTACTTTTTTGTAAGTAGCTTCAATGAATGATTGCCCGCCAAAACCAGGATTTACACTCATTACGCATACTACATCAATATCATTGATTAAATCTTCCAATAGCGTCACGCTCGTGTGAGGATTAATTGCGACTCCTGCTTTCATTCCTTCCGATTTAATTGCCTGAAGCGTTCTGTGAAGGTGATTGCAAGCTTCATAGTGTACGCTTAAAACATTTGCTCCAAGAGAAGCAAAAGTCTTGATATAGCGATCTGGATCGATGATCATCAAATGTACATCAATCGTCTTTTTTGCATGCTTTTGGATAGTTTCAAGAACTGGCATTCCATAAGAAATGTTAGGAACAAAAACGCCATCCATAATATCAATATGAAACCAATCGGCTTCACTATTATTAATCATTTCAAGGTCGCGTTGTAAATTTCCAAAATCAGCAGCGAGAACTGATGGCGCAATTAGTGTGTTTTTCATTTTGTAGTTGTTTGTTGTGTTTGGTTCAAAATTTAAAATTCCGAGTTGGATATTCAAAATTTTTGCAAAGGTACAAATTTAAGTTTCAATCTAAATTTTGAATTAAAGAGAATGGAATTTTTGAAATGTTTGTGAAGTTTGAATAGTCAACTTGTTAATAAAGAAATTAAACATTAGAATATCCAACTTGGAATTTTGAATGGTGAACTTTTATAAAAAACAAAACTCCGGTAATCAGCCGGAGTTTCAATCATCAATCAAAAAACGAACAGTTTACACTGTTGTTGCGTTCAATATTGTGTATGTGTTTAGTTTCAGAAGCCAAATTACAAATAAATTTCTAGAATCAAAATTGATTTCAGAAAACATTGTAAATTGATTAACCTAAATAAGTCTTAAGTATTTTGCTTCTTGAAGTATGTTTTAATCTGCGGATTGCTTTTTCTTTAATCTGACGAACACGTTCGCGAGTCAGATCAAAAGTTTCACCGATTTCTTCCAAAGTCATTGGATGTTGGTCGCCCAAACCAAAATACAAACGAACTACATCAGCTTCTCTTGGTGTCAAAGTTTCTAATGAACGTTCAATTTCTGTACGCAAAGATTCATGAATCAATTCTCTATCTGGATTTGGAGATTCACCAGAACGCAAAACGTCATAAAGGTTAGAATCTTCTCCTTCCACAAGCGGCGCATCCATCGAAAGGTGACGCCCAGAATTTTTCATAGATTCTTTTACGTCATTTACCGTCATGTCAAGTTCTTTCGCAATTTCTTCAGCAGAAGGCGGTCTTTCATTAGATTGCTCTAACAAAGCATACATTTTGTTGATTTTGTTGATAGAACCAATTTTGTTCAAAGGCAAACGAACAATACGAGATTGTTCAGCCAAAGCTTGCAAGATTGATTGACGAATCCACCAAACTGCATATGAGATAAATTTAAAACCACGCGTTTCATCAAAACGTTGTGCAGCTTTAATTAAACCTAAATTTCCTTCATTAATTAAATCGGGAAGTGTAAGTCCTTGATTTTGATACTGTTTTGCTACAGAAACCACGAAACGTAAATTGGCTTTTGTCAATTTTTCTAATGCTCTTTGGTCTCCCGCCTTGATCTTCTGTGCTAATTCTACCTCTTCATCAGCGGTAATTAAGTCAACTTTTCCAATTTCTTGTAGGTATTTGTCTAAAGAAGCAGTTTCACGATTCGTTACCTGCTTGGTAATTTTGAGTTGTCTCATGTAGGTTTTCCTTAAATTTTAAGTATTCAGGTTGTTATACGTAATGAACGGAAAAAAAGTTACAAAAGTTTAAATAAAATCTGTGCTTTGTTTAGAGTTATTTACAATTCATAATCTAACTTATTGATTTTCTGAGTGTAAAAATCTATTTTTTGATGTGCTTTATTGAAAAATAATTTTCGATCTCTTGTTCCCGAAAGGTTTAAGGACTTCGAATTTTTAATTTGATGAATAAAATATTCTGAAGCGTTATTGCAAGTAGAAATATCTTCCGTAATAAAATATCCCAACATTGTATAAGGTATGAAAAGCGACTTTTTTTCAGGTTTCGACATCAATACATTATTGTTCAGAATCAAAAGTTCGTTGTAATACAAATGATAATTAGAAGAATTTTTACTGGATTTTTCTTCTGCTTTTTGCAATAATTTTCTCAAGTCATCATAAAGCAAAAGCGCATTTTGATGCGACAATAATCCTGATTCAAAGAAATATAAAATTTGTTGCAAAGTGCTGTTGATCGTAGTATCATTCCAAATTTCATGCACTTCGGAATTGTCATAAACACTTTGCAATTGCGAACTATGTTCTAAAAGAGATTGATCTAATGTGAATTTTTCAAAACTTTCCTGATTTTCGCTTCCAATTAAAAGATTCAGCCAAACATATAATTTGAATTTTGAAAGCAAAGTTCCTCCAATTGTATAAAAAAGCGGAATGTCTTTAGCAGAATAATACATCTTAGAGTTGCTTCCATAATGTTTTAAGTTAGAAGCTGATTGTATAAAATAAGTGGCCAAATCTTCCAGAGAATGAATTTCTTTTGTCTTTTCTGCAATCACTTGATTTTCTTTTCCTCCAAATATTTTATCCATAGAAATCGAAAAATGCTGGCAAAGTTTGACAGTTTCATCAATAGAAAATTTACTTTTTGCAGAAACTCTTCGGTGTGAAGCGTCGTAGCTTATTTGTAAAACGGAAGCAATTTCTTCGATTAAAGAAGAATTCTTACTTAAATGCTTTCGAATATTTCCTAGTAAAATCGTTTGGTTGTCCATTTTTTTTGTGATTATCACAAATATAGGATTAAAAATTATTGTTTTGGACAAATTGATGTGTGTGTTTCGCAATAAGTTTGGGTAATAATTTTAAACAAATCAATATGAAAACAGTTGCAATTTTATTGTGTTTTGTCTTTTTTTCTTGCGCTTCGAGCGATTTCAGAAAGAAAGATCTGTTGGAGATTAATCAAAAAATGAATGTTGAAATTCAAAATCAGCCAAAAAATATCGGCGGAGCTGATTTTCTAGAACTATTCGGAATTAGTCACACAGCAACCGATGTCAAGCTTAGTTTTGATGATTCTGGAGATTTGAGGATTGTTTACAATAATCCAGATTTTAAAAAGCCACAGCAAAAAGTTTTCAAAGGAAAACTCAAAAAGAAATACTTTGAGATTTATTTCGAAAAGAAAAATGTGTTTTTTCCGCCGGTCTATTGCAAGACAAAAATTGACAGACTTCGTATTGCTGTTGCAAAAGATTCTACGCTTTTTACCCAAAGATTTTATGAAAGCAGCGGAATGTTTCTTCTCATGGCTGCGGGCACAAGCCACAATTCTTACAACCGATTTGCTATTAATGAAACTTTAAAATAATAATTATGAAAACTAAAATTTTAGCACTACTAATCTTCTTTTCAATAAAAGGATTTTCACAAGACAGTTTGCAAGTTCCAGAATTGAGATCACAATTGTTCAGTCTTTCTCCAATTTCAAGAAAAGTAGATAATGTAAACGGAATTGTTTTCGGAATCGGTCATATCGACAATAAAAGAATTGTTTCACAGACTATTAACGGAATGAATTTGGAAGTAAATCCAGCGCCTGCCGCCGGAGCTTTAATGGCATTTATGATGATTGTGCATGCTCCTGATGTTATTAAAGCGAACAAACGAGACAAAAGCATTGGAGTTGATGATGAAAGATTTATGAAAATTAATGATTGGACAACCACGCCACATCTGAAATTAAACGGCATTAATCTAAGTACAGGTTGTTTTTTTACCTCCACAGATATGACAGGTCTGAATATTTCGCTTGGGAATAAATTCAATAATTTTAACGGAATTTCTCTTGCGCCACTTGGAACTTTGGCAGGGAAACAAAACGGATTATCAATTGGAATAATCAACGGAAACAACCAACTTTCTGGTGCTACTTTCGGAATTTACAATCAATCGAAAGATTTAAATGGCCTGCATTTTGGTATCGTAAATCGGGCGAAAAGAAATGACGGACTTCAAGTTGGAGTTTATAATAAATCATTTTCAAAAGGTTTTCAACTCGGACTTTGGAATGTAAATAGCAAAAGATCTTTGCCTTTATTAAATTGGTAATTATGAAAAAGCTATTAATTGTTATAGTTTCAATAATTAGCTTCCAAGGAAAAGCTCAGGAGTTTCTAGAGATTTCTCCCGAAGCAGGTTATGAAAGAATTTATGTGGAAGCCGGTTTTTTGCAACCCATCGGAAAGCTTTCCAAGCAATTTGAAATGTCGCCGTCTTTTGGATTTTGGTTCAGAAATAAAATTAATAAGGAAGATTTTGTTGATTTAGGATTTAATTTTTTTATTCCAAAAAATCCTGTGGAGCCTAATTTCAAGTATCGAGATTCGGTTGTAAAATATAAATCAAAATACTTTGGAATAAACATCGGAACTCGATTTTCTAAAGTAATTCCGTTTTCGCAAAAGTCAACTAATTTTAATGCAGAATGGAACTCCGGAATCGGCTTGGCTTTAAATGTTTACAGTGCGCCAAATGATTTGCAATTTAGAAAAGGAGAACATTCAAGCGAAGTTTTGACTACTTTTTTTCTGTCGCAAGGAATTAAAATAAATTACAAAAACGTGGGTTTGCAATGTCATTACCAATGGTCTCCATATGGATTATTTAATGAAAAGCTCGAGAAAGGTTTCGGTTCGCAGAGTTTGATGTTTGGAATTGTATATCGGCAATAACTTAAAAACCCCGTCTCAAAATGAAACGGGGTTTTAATTGAATTAACCTTATAAAAGAATAATTATTATTTTCTGTCGTCACGTCTTTCTGGACGAGGCGCTCTTTCTTCTCTTGGAGCATTTTCATCTCTTGGAGGTCTTGGCAAAAGTGCTTTTCTTGAAACTTTCTCTTTCCTTGTTTTTGGGTCAAGTCCTAAGTATTTCACTTGGAACACATCGCCCATATTTACAACGTCAGTTACGTTTTCAGTTCTTTCCCAAGCCAATTCAGATACGTGTAATAAAACCTCGTTTCCTGGAGCGTCTGTATATTCTACAACCGCACCAAAGTCAAGCATTTTGATTACTTTCACTTCATAAGCGTCTCCCATTTGTGGTTTGAAAATGATAGAATCGATTTTTGCCAATACAGCTGCGATTCCGTCAGGATCAGTTCCAAGGATTTCAACAACACCTTGCTCGTCAACTTCGTTGATAACGATTGTTGTTCCTGTAGCTTTTTGCAATTCTTGAATTACTTTTCCTCCAGGTCCGATCAATGCACCGATAAAGTTTCCAGGAATTGTTCTCATGATGATTTTAGGAGCGTGAACTTTTACGTCAGTTCTTGGTTTCTCTAAAGTCTCGATCAATTTTCCTAAGATGTGCAAACGTCCGTCACGAGCTTGAGCCAAAGCTTGCTCCATGATTTCATATTTCAATCCGTCAATTTTGATATCCATTTGGCAAGCTGTAATTCCTTCAGAAGTTCCAGTTACCTTGAAATCCATATCTCCCAAGTGATCTTCATCACCTAAGATGTCAGATAAAACTGCAAAACGATCTCCGTCAGTAATCAATCCCATCGCGATTCCAGAAACTGGACGAATCATTTGAATACCAGCATCCATCAAAGATAAAGTTCCAGCACAAACTGTTGCCATTGAAGACGAGCCGTTTGATTCTAAAACTTCAGAAACCACGCGAATTGTATAAGGACAATCAGCAGGAATCATATTTTTTAAAGCTCTTTGCGCCAAGTTTCCGTGACCAACCTCTCTTCTTGAAGTTCCTCTCAATGGACGAGCTTCTCCTGTAGAAAATGGTGGGAAATTATAGTGCAAATAGAATTTTTCTTCTCCTTGTTCAGATGGTGAATCAATTTGGTTTGCTTCTCTAGAAGTTCCTAAAGTTGCAGTTGCCAAAGCTTGAGTTTCTCCACGTGTAAACAATGCAGAACCATGAACTGATGGCAAATAATCTACTTCTGACCAAATTGGACGGATTTCTGTAGTTTTTCTTCCGTCAAGACGAGTTCCTAAATCTAAAGTTACATTACGAACTGCTTCCTTGTTAGTTTTGTAGAAATATTTAGAAACTAAATCTCCGTTTTCCAACAATTCTTCGTCAGTAAATAAAGCTTTTACTTCTTCTTTAACAGCATCAAAAGCAGCAGAACGTTCGTGTTTTGCAGAACCTTTGCTTGCAATTGCGTAGATTTTATCATAAGCCGCTTCTTTTACTTTTGCGTAAATAGCGTCATCCGATTTTTCTTTTTCATAGGTACGAACTTCTTTTTTTCCAAAAGCTGCAGCCAATCTTTCTTGAGCAGCAATTTGTACTTTAATATGTTCGTGTGCAAATTTAATGGCTTCCACCATTTCAGCTTCTGAAATTTCTTTCATTTCACCTTCTACCATTGCGATAGAATCTGTTGAAGCTCCAATCATCATGTCGATATCTGACAATTCTAATTGTGCGCGAGATGGGTTGATAACGAATTTTCCGTCAATTCTTCCAACTCTTGCTTCAGAAATCAAAGTTTCAAAAGGAATATCAGACAAAGCAAGTGCTGCCGAAGCTGCTAAACCTGCCAAAGCATCTGGCATAACGTCTTCATCATGAGACATCAACTGAATCATAACTTGAACTTCTGCGTGGTAATCTGATGGGAAAAGCGGACGCAAAACACGGTCAACTAATCTCATTGTTAATACTTCGTTGTCACTTGGACGTGCTTCTCTTTTGAAAAAACCACCAGGGAAACGACCTGCTGCAGCAAATTTTTCACGATAATCTACCGTCAACGGTAAGAAATCGATACCTGGACTTGCTTTTCTTGCGGAAACAACTGTACCTAAAATTACAGTTTTTCCAATTCTTACTACTACAGAACCGTCAGCTTGTTTTGCTAAACGACCTGTCTCGATTGTGATGCTTCTGCCATCACCTAAATCGATGCTTTCTACAAATAATTGTGGAATCATAAATTAATTCTCTAATTGATTAAACAATGGGTTTTAGTTGTGTTGTAGTTGTTGTGTGTAGTTATTGTTCTAAAACCCAATGAAAAACCAAACTTTTTATTGCAATATGTGTAAAAACAAAAAGAGGCGCGTAAGCACCTCTTTTTTATTGAATTATTTTCTAATATTCAATTCTTTGATAATCTCACGGTATCTGTTGATATCTTTCTTTTTAAGATAATCTAGTAAGCTTCTTCTTTTACCTACCAAAAGTACAAGTGAACGCTCAGTGTTGTAATCGTGACGATTTTTTTTCAAATGCTCTGTCAAGTGGCTGATTCTGAATGTGAATAATGCGATTTGACCTTCTGCTGAACCAGTGTTTTCAGCTTTTCCTCCGTGTTTAGCGAAGATTTCCGCTTTAACTTCATTAGTTAAGTACATGCAAATATTATTTTAAATGATTATTATGTATGAATAAGTTTTTCTTATTCGTGTGCAAAGGTAACTTTTATTTTGAGATTGAAAAAATTAAAGATTGAATAATTTTAAAAAGATTATCGATTCCTAATAGAATTTTTAAATCATTCAATTTTTAGAATAATTTCGCAACTTCAGCATTCACAAATTCCAAAAATCTTTCATCTAGTTCTGTAAACGGATCTAATACATTGGAATCAATATCAATCTGTCCAATATTTTTTCCATCTACAAATAGTGGAACTACAATTTCGGATTTTACAGTAAAACTACAGGCGACATAATTATCCTGTGCTTTTACATCAGGAACTACAAAGTTTTGATTTGAAACCGCAACTTGACCGCAAATTCCTTTTCCAAACGGAATTACTGTATGATCTGTAGGTTCTCCAGCATAAGGTCCAAGCAATAATTCTTCCTTTTCACCATTGCGGAAATAAAATCCAACCCAGTCATAATAATCTATATTGTCTTTTAATAGATGACAAAGCTGTAATAACTTGTCTTCTCTCAACGTATGTTCGTGGTGTAATATGTCTTCAACCTTAGGTTTTAATTCTTCAAAAGTCATGATATTATTTTTATACAAAAGTATTTATTTGCGCAAAGCAGAAATTGTATATTTTTGTTAAAAATTTTAGCCTTGAAAAATTATTTCCTGCAATACAGAGCCTTTTTTATTTTTCTTTTTAAATTTTTTGCAGTCTATGGTATACTATCAATTTGCTACCAATATTATTTGGGGACTTTTGATATTCTTACTTTTGAACCAGACGGATTTACAAAATTTGTAGCGCATCAAGTAGAAGATCTTCTAAAAGTTTTTGGCCAAGATGCCTATGTTTTGCCAAATCAAAAAGAGGCATCAATGAAACTTATTTTTAAAGGAAAATTTATTGCAAGAGTAGTAGAAGGTTGTAATGCAATGAGTGTAATGATTCTTTTTGTGGCTTTCATTGTGGCTTTCAAAGGGAAAATTAAACATGCTTTTCTCTATATCTTGGTTGGAATTATCATCATTCATATATTAAATGTAATCAGAATTGCACTTCTTGGCGCTTCCTTATATTTCTATCCGGAATATGAACATCTTTTGCATGGCGTAATTTTTCCGCTATTTATTTACGGAGTCGTTTTTGCTTTGTGGGTAATTTGGGTTCAAAAATTTTCTATCTATGGAAAGGATTCTTAAGTACAAAAGAGAAATCGCATTCTCTATTTTTTTAGTGTTTTTGTTAGCGCTTATTAGGGCTTTTGAATCTCGTTTTTATGATCCTTTTTTAGAATATTTTAAAAGAGATTACATGAAATTGCCTTTTCCAGAATATGAACCGCTCAAATTATTTTTAAGTTTATTTTTAAGGTATGCGCTAAATTCGGTCATTTCTCTCGGAATCATTTTGATTTTGTTTAAAGATTTTATGCTGACCAAATTTGCTTCTATTTTATATGCTTTCTTTTTTGTTGTTCTGATTATTGCGTTTTTTGCCATTATTTCTTTTTCAGACCAAAGCAATAATTTTTTACTTTTTTATATCAGAAGGTTTTTAATTCAGCCGCTTTTTGTCTTGTTATTTGTTCCTGCGTTTTATTACCAAAATCAGATTTCTAGAAAAAATAACAATTCTTAAAGAGTTTTTGTCTTCAATTTTGATATTTTTGCAAATAATAACTTCACATTCAATGCGTTTTAGAAAGAGCACAAGTTTGATTATTGCCTTTTTCCTATTGGTTTCCAATATGGGAATGGCTTTCAACGTGCACTTCTGCAGTGGCAATATTTCTTCAATTTCTATAAATTATAAAGTTGACGAATCTTGCGCAATGCCCAAAAAAGCAACTCCAACAAAAAAATGCTGTGCTGAAAAAGCTAAGGAAAACAAAAAATGCTGTTCTGATAAAAAAGTAGAAGTAAAGAAAAAGTCAGAACAAGTTGTTGTCAAAACTTTTTCTTTTAATGCCGAACTTCCGTTTGTAATTAATGATTGGAATCCGATACTATTCGAAAATCAGCCAATCGTTGTAAAACAAAATACCATTGAATATTGCTGTGATGCAAACGCGCCACCGCTGTTCAAGCTTTATTCTCAATACATTTTTTACGCCTGAGATTTATATTTCATTGAACAAATGCCATGTTTTATGGCCAAATTTTTCATGATCTATTAAATCTTTTTTTATGCAAAAGCAATTACTGCTGCTTGTATTGTTTCTAGTTTCCGCAACTTCTTTTTCGCAAGAATTAAAAGGAAAAATAACGGAAGCTTCCAATACAATTCAGCCCATAATCGGAGCCAATATTCAATGGCTGGATACTCAAATTGGAACTACATCCAATGAAAACGGTGAATTTTCGATTCCATATAAACCAGAATATACCAAACTGGTTATAAGTTACATAGGATTTTCTACTGATACAATTTCTGTAAGTTCTCCAGATTTTATTAATCATTCGCTTTCCCAGAATAATAATTTGGAAACTGTAACAATTGATTCAGAAAGGAAAAGTCTTCAGAAATCGTATGTTAAAACAGCAAATGTATCGACAATGTCAAGCAAGGAATTGCTGAAAGCCGCCTGTTGTAATTTGGCGGAAAGTTTTGAAACAAATCCATCAATTGATGTCAATTTTTCAGATGCCTTGACCGGAACAAAACAAATCAAAATGCTTGGTTTGACAAGTCCTTATTTGATGATTACTGAAGAAAATATTCCTTCTGTTCGTGGCGCTTCGCAAGCTTATGGTTTGTCTTTTACGCCTGGAACTTGGGTCGAAAGCATTCAAATTACAAAAGGTGCAGGTTCTGTTGTAAACGGTTTTGAAAGCATTTCCGGACAGATAAATACAGAACTAATCAAGCCAGTTAATGACATTCCGTTTTTCTTAAATTTTTATGGCTCAACCGATAGCCGTTTTGAATTAAACACGCATTTCAACAAAAAAGTTTCCGATAAATGGAGCACAAGTTTGTTCCTCCACGGAAATACGCGCGTAGCCAAAAACGACATGAATGACGATGGATTTTTAGACAATCCGTTAGCAAAGCAAATCAACGTTTTGAACCGCTGGCAATACACAGATTTGGAAAAAGGCTGGGTTAGTTTTTTGAATTTCAGATACATGAATGACGCAAAACAAACCGGCGAAATGGATTTTGACAAAGACCGTGACAAGCTGACGACAAATTATTGGGGTTCAGAAATCAAAACCGAACGCTACGATATTTCAGGTAAATTAGGCTATGTTTTTCCTGATATGCCGTATCAAAGTATCGGCTTGCAAACGGCATTCAATGGCCACAATCAAGAATCATATTTTGGGTTGAATCAATACGATATCAATCAAAAAAGTTTTTATTCTAACTTAATTTTCAACTCGATAATTAACAATACGCTGAATAAATTTGCGACGGGTTTGAATTTTACGTATGATCAATATGATGAATTCGTAGGTGTTCCGAATATCTACAGAAATTTTGACAGAATCGATAATTCCGTTGGTGCATTTTTTGAATATACCTATGACAATACTACAAATTTCAGCTTGGTTGCAGGCGCTAGAATCGATAATCACAACAGATTAGGAACTTTCATCACACCAAGATTGCACGTCAGATACAATCCTTGGGAAAAAGGGGTTTTGAGAGCTTCTGCTGGAAGAGGAAAGCGTTCGGCAAATATTTTTGCCGAAAACCAACAGCTTTTTGCAAGTTCAAGAGCTTTTGATATTTTAAATACAGGCGGAAAAATCTATGGATTAGATGCAGAAATTGCTTGGAATTACGGCTTAAGTTTTATGCAAGGTTTTACACTTTTCAATCGTTCTGCAGATGTCAGCGTTGATTTTTACAGAACTGATTTTCAAAACCAAGCCGTTGTAGATTTATATGCTTCACCGCAGCAAGCTTTGTTTTATAATTTGAACGGAAAATCTTTTGCTAACAGTCTTCAGGTTGATTTTAACTACGAATTTATGAGACATTTCAACTTGAGAACGGCTTATAAATTCTATGAAATTCAAACTGATTACCTTGGCGGAAGCGAACAAAGACCGCTTCAGGCAAAACATCGTTTCTTTGGAAATTTAGCCTATGAAACGCATATTGCTGAAAAAGGAAAACAGTGGAAATTTGATTTTACGTATAATTGGCTAGGAAAACAGCAGTTGCCAAATACATCCACAAATCCTGTAGGAGATCGGCTTCCAGAATATTCACCGTCATTTTCTTTGATGAACGCACAGATTACAAGAACATTTTCTTCTACATTTGAAGTTTATGTTGGTGGCGAAAATATCGGCAATTACAAGCAAGAAAAAGCAATTGTCGGCGCCGATAATCCATTTGGACCAAATTTTGATAGCTCTATGATCTATGCACCAATTTTCGGTCAAATGTATTATGCCGGATTAAGATTCAAGATAAAATAAGGATTTCAATAGAAAATCCGTGTTCAATTTTTTTTAATATTAAATACATAAAAATGAAAAAAATAATTCTAATATTATTTATATCCTTAGTAAGTTTCTCTTCAAACGCGCAAGAAAAAAAGAACAAAAATGCAAAACACAGCATCGAAGTAAATGGCAATTGTGAGTTATGCAAAAAGCGAATCGAAAAAGCTGCATTTTCAGTTCCAGGAGTAAAATCTGCTACATGGAATCCAGATGAAAAAGTACTGCATCTAATTGTAAATGAGGAAAAAACATCTGATTTAGAAGTTCAAAAAGCAGTCGCAAAAGTAGGTCATGACACAAAAGAAGTGAAGGCAACAGACGAAACTTATAAGAATCTTCATTCCTGCTGTTCTTACGAACGCAACTAAATCGAAATAGTGCCTCAAACCAAAATTTGAGGCATTTTTTTTGTTAAAAATAATATAATAAAATTCAAATGAATTGAAAAAATGGTTTAAGTTTGTCCAAAATTTTTCGGCAAATGAAAATCATAAAAAGTATAATTCAAGCAAATCGCGGCATTGTTTCCGTGACGCTTTTATTTTTCTTTTTATATGCCGGACTTTTCAGAACGAGTGTCATAAATATTTCGTTAGGCACAAAAAGCGAAGTCGCTTATAAAAAATCTACTGCAAAATCTACTACAGAATTTTCACAGTCCGATGATGGCGATTCGCAAAATTTACCAGCACAATACAAAAAAGGAGAGAACGATCTTGATGATGTAGAAGCCATTTTAAGTGATGATTTTTCGTTTAAAAATCGTGTAGCATTTTTTCAAAATCCTGACTTTTTCAGCTTTGAAACCTTTCAAGCTGTCTCAAAATTACCCCTTTACGACTTGTTTTGCAATTGGAAATTTCATCTTCTGTAAATTAATAATCAGCACTTTGCGGTTTTTTATGACTGCAAGCCAACAACGATTATTAATACATCTGACTTTTTGTTTCAAATTATTTGGGCCAAATCCCGCTTTCCGTTCCAAGCTTTTTATTTTAAAAACTTTTTTCTAAGTCCTGCCACGAGCTTCCTTTGGTCGCTGTGTCAGCCCAAGAAAAAATGTTTGTAAAACAAAAAGGCTTTCCACTGCAATCGGGGGCAGGGCAATCTTTTTTGAACAAAATTTCAGGTTTTAACAGCCATGAAATACTAATGAAACCAAACCATCTTTTATTTGATGAACACGAAGTGCTTCATGAAATAAAGCACTTTTTACCGGCACAAGCTCCATTAAAGGACTTTGTGCATCACAATACTTTGCACGCTTTTCAAAATATGAAATTCTATGATGCAATTCAAAAAGCATCAAAGATTTTCGGTTATAAAGTTTCGCTTTCTTTAGAAGAATATAGAAGTTTTTACCATTCGGGAAAAATCAGCGATCAAATTTTAGATCGAGTAATTGCCGAAAGAAAAGGCGAATTCTCTGTTTTAGAATGGAAAGAAAAAGCAATTGAAGGAAAATATAATTCCTCAATTTTGCCAAGAATCGGACTTTTGAGAGAAAACTGGAGAAAACAATTCCACATCGATTTAGATCTTGACGTGCATCCACTTCTTTTCAGAATTATCTGTAGTTATCTTGATCAAGGCATCTCAATCTGGAGTTTTCCAATAGAAAATAAAGGTTTTCTTTCTTCCATGAGAGAAATGGAACGCAATACTTTTACTAGCTTTTTCAAGTCAAAAAGAGCCAAGAAATTATTGCTGAAACAAGATATTCACATTGCCGATTTATTAAAAATAATTGTGGGCGACGAAACGCTTTACAAACAATATTTATATGATCAGCAATTCTCTCACCAAGGTTGGTCTGGAATCGTTTCTTCAGTAGAAGACAATCCAGGAACACTTTTGGAACACAGAAACATAACTTTGAAAGAACTGATTATCTTCGAATTGCTTCTAGAAATCGACACTTTAGACCAAAGATTTGGAGAAACTTGGGCGCCATTAGCCATCAATTTAAAAAATCGTCCGTCAAATATTTTTGCCGAAATCAAGAAAACTGAGCAAAATGAAATCATGATGATTTGGCAAGATGCTTACGAATGGACCTTTTACGATCAAGTTTTATCAGGTGTCAACAACATCGGAAAAGTGCAAAATAATGTTTCTGAAAAAAGTTTTCAAGCGATGTTTTGTATCGATGACAGAGAATGTTCTATCCGTCGATACGTAGAAAAAACAGATCCAAAAAGCGAGACTTACGGAACTGCAGGATTCTTCGGAGTCGAGTTTTACTATCAACCAGAACACGGAAAAACGTACACAAAAGTTTGTCCAGCGCCTGTTTTTCCAAAACATTTGATTAAAGAAATCGGAAGTACGGTGAAGCAAGAATCCAATATCCATTTTGCAAAACATACGCATACGCCAGTCACTGGTTATGCGATGTCGCAAACTGTCGGCTTCTTTTCGGGACTTCGCTTGGCGATGAATATTTTCAAGCCGACGATGAGTTCTACAACTGCTTCGTCTTTCCGTCACATGGATCAATTTTCGAATTTAACTATTGAAAATAAAAATCCTGAAGATATTGAAAATGGCTTGCAGATTGGTTTTACAGTTCCAGAAATGGCTTTGCGAGCAGAAAATCTTCTGCGAAGCATTGGTCTTGTTGCCAATTTTGCGCCAATAGTTTACATCGTCGGTCATGGAGCAACAAGCGTAAACAATACGCATTATGCAGGTTATGATTGTGGCGCTTGTTCAGGAAGGCCTGGTTCTGTGAATGCTAGAGTTTTGGCCTATATGGCGAATCATCCGAAAGTAAGAGCCATTTTAGCGAACAATGGAATCTATATTCCAGAAGCAACACAATTTTTTGGAGCTTTGCATGATACGACTCGTGACGACATTACTTTTTATGATGAAAAAATCATGAATCAGGCAAATGCTGAAGCGCATAAAAAGAACAAACTCACTTTTGAAACGGCTCTAGATTTAAATGCAAAAGAACGTTCAAGACGATTTGAATCGATTGATACGAGGTTGAGCGCAAAGAAAATCCATGAGAAAATCAAGACAAGATCGGTTTCTTTATTTGAGCCTCGACCTGAATTAAACCACGCAACAACAACACTTTGCTTCGTAGGAAGAAGGAATCTTTCAAAAGATTTATATCTTGACAGAAGGGCTTTCTTAAATTCTTATGATTATAAAGTTGATCCTGATGGAAAATACCTTGTCGGAATTTTAGCGGCGGTTGCAGGAGTTTGTGGCGGAATAAATCTTGAATATTTCTTCTCAAGGGTTGACAATCAAAAATTAGGTGCAGGAACAAAATTAGCACATAACGTTATGGGACTTTTTGGCGTGGCTAATGGTATCGACGGTGATTTAAGACCCGGACTTCCGAGCCAAATGATTGAAGTTCACGACCCAATTCGATTAATGGGAATTGTTGAACATTTTCCAGAAGTAGTTTTGGAAGCTGTGAAAAAGAATCCGGCGACTTTTGAATGGTTTGAGAATGAATGGGTTCGATTGGCAGTTGTCAATCCGGAAACTCAGGAAATTTTCGTCATGAAAAATGGTGCTTTCGAAAGCTATAAACCGTTGACAAAAGTTGCGACGATTTCTGATATCAGTCCGATTATAGAGAAAACCTTAGGAAATATTGATGTTCACTTAATTAAACAAGACTAATCCATGGATTTTATCCTTCAATTTTTTATAATTATTCCTCTAATTGGGTTTGTTATAAGTTTGTTTATTCCTTCAAAAAAGGAAACTCTCATTTCATGGACGGCCTTTTTTGCTGTAGGAATCCACATGTTGGGACTTGTGATTTTCTTAATCTTTTGGTTGATTAATTGCCATCCGAATTTGAATTTAAAAGAAATTCCGATTATTAAAACCATTGGATATGAGTTTTATATTGACTTCTATTTTGACAAGATCACTGCAGTTTATCTTTTGGTCGGAGCCTTTTTGACCTTTTTGGTAACCATTTACAGCCGTTATTATTTGCACAGAGAATCAGGATATAAACGTTTTTTTAACACGATTTTGTTCTTTTACGTTGGTTATAATATAACGGTGCTATCTGGAAATTTTGAGACTTTGTTCATGGGTTGGGAAATTCTAGGAATATCTTCTTTTCTTCTAATTGCTTTTTATAGAGATAGATATCTTCCGGTAAAAAATGCTTTAAAAGTATTTTCAGTTTATAGAATTGGTGATATCGGATTGATTTTAGCAATGTGGGCGAGCCATCATTTGTGGCACGAAAACATTTCTTTTATGAAACTGCATAACTATGAATTGGTGCATGAACATCTTTTAGATCACAGCATTATCGGTTTTTTTATTTCTATAATGATTCTGGTTGCGGCAGCAGCAAAATCAGCACAGCTCCCATTTTCATCTTGGTTGCCGAGAGCGATGGAAGGTCCGACGCCTTCGAGTGCCATTTTTTATGGCTCACTTTCTGTGCATTTGGGCGTTTTTCTTTTATTGCGAACTTTTCCTTTTTGGGAACACCAAATTACGGTTAGAATTTTGATTGGAATTTTAGGATTGACAACAAGCATCATCGCTTCGTTAATTGGCAGGGTTCAATCTTCAATAAAAAGCCAAATTGCCTATTCTTCGATTGCGCAAATTGGGATTATTTTTATCGAAGTCGCTTTAGGTTGGGAAGATTTGGCCTTGATTCACTTTGCAGGAAATGCTTTCTTGAGAACTTACCAGCTTTTAGTTTCGCCTTCTGTGGTGAGCTATAAAATTAGGGAACAGCTTTATAGTTTTGTTCCAAAGCACCATACGATTGAGGATTCCTTTCCTAAAAAAATCGAATATTCTATCTATTTATTGAGCTTGAAAGAATGGAATTTAGAATCATTTATGGATAGTTTAATTCGAAGACCTTCAAAATTTATTGGAAAAAGATTGAGTTTTTTGACCGTAAAAAGATTGTATGTTTTATTTGTTCCGACTTACTTGATCGGATTGTATTTTCTTTTTATAGTAAAAAATGCTGCACCATCCGTGACACAATATCTTCCAGGATTGTTCTCCATTATCGGATTTGTCCTGGTTTTGAAATCCTTCTCAGAAAGAAAAAGTCCGCTATTAAGTTGGATGTTGCTGATTGCAAATCACTTTTGTGTAGCCTTGGCAATTTCTTTCAATGAACATTTCTCTTTTCAGGAAGCTGTTTTTTATTTAAGCGGTGTTTCAATTGCTGGAACAATCGGTGTCTTTTGCTTGGAAAAACTTAGAAAATATGAAAAAAATATCAGTTTGAATCGCTTCTACGGATTGTCATATGAACATCCAAAACAAGCATTACTTTTCTTATTGGTATGTCTAGCTTTAATGGGATTTCCGATCACAACTACCTTTATTGGAGAGGACTTGATTTTCAGCCATATTCATCATGACCAATTTATTTTGGCTTATTTCACTGCTTCAAGTTTCATCTTTTCAGGACTTTCAGTGGTGCGAATGTACGCTAGACTTTTCCTTGGGCCACACATGAAATCTTATCACGAAATACCTTATAAGTCAGCTTAAAAAATTATCTCGGATTAGCTTTCAAAAAAAAAATCTGAAGTAAAAAAATATAAAAATTTTAAAACAAAACTAAGAACTAAAATAGAATAACAATGAAACAAAATATTAAATTGCCCTTGCCAAAAGATGGCTTTGCAGGATTGAAAGAGAATTTTTCTTCAGATGCAGTATCTGGATTTATAGTGTTTTTATTAGCATTGCCATTGAGTTTAGGAATTGCAAAAGCATCTGATTTTCCTCCATTGATGGGATTAGTTGCGGCAATTATTGGTGGCATCGTAGTGAGCTTCATGATGGGCTCACGCTTGACAATTAAAGGACCTGCGGCGGGTTTGATTGTTATCGTCGCTGGTTCAGTTGCTGATTTCGGGGGTGGCGAACAAGGATGGCATTTGGCACTTGGTGCAATGGTTGTTGCTGGTTTAGTACAAATTTTATTCGGAGTTTTGAAAATGGGTAAACTTGCAGATTTCTTCCCGCTTTCTGCAATTCACGGCATGTTAGCTGCGATTGGTTTGATTATTATTGCAAAGCAAATTCCTGTTTTATTGGATGTTAATCCAGCATTGGCAAAAGGATTGGGACCGATTGCTTTACTTGGACATATTCCAACATTCATAGCAAATCTTGACCCAAGAGCTACTGGTATTGGTGTAGTAAGTTTGGCTATAATGTTAGGATGGCCTTATATTACAAATAAATATATCAAAAAAATTCCTGCGGCGTTGGTGGTTTTGTTAATTGCTGTTCCTGCTGAATTATTCATGAATTTCCAAAAAACTGAACCTGCTTATGCTTTGGTTCACATCGGAAATTTGATGGAAAATATTAAAGTCAATGTAAGTTTTGACGGAATTTCACAAACCGGAACTTTTATTAAATATGTAGTAATGTTCGCTTTGGTTGGAACTTTAGAATCTCTTTTGACAGTAAAAGCGATTGATTTATTGGATCCTTTTAAAAGAAAATCGAATACAAATAAAGACTTAATTGCTGTTGGAGTTGGAAACACAATTTCTGCAATTTTAGGCGGATTGCCAATGATTTCTGAAGTAGCTCGTAGTTCTTCAAATGTAAATAACGGTGCGAAAACACGTTGGGCAAACTTTTTCCACGGTGTTTTTATCTTAGGATTTGTATTGCTGGCTTCTCATTTGATCGAATTGATTCCGAATGCAGCACTGGCCGCTATGTTGATTTCTGTAGGTGTCAAATTAGCTCATCCAAAGGAATTTGTTCATACTTTTAAAATTGGAAAAGAACAATTAGCGATTTTTGTGATTACGATCTTCTTTACAATGTATGAAGATTTATTGGTAGGAATTGCTGCCGGAATCGTATTGAAAATGATTATCCACTTAATTAACGGAACTCCAATCAGTTCTTTCTTTAAAGCACCAACAGTAGTTTCTTTTGAAGGGAATCAGTATTTGGTAGAAATTAATAAAGCGGCAATTTTTACAAATTTTCTTGGGATAAAGAGAAAATTAGAGGAAATTCCAACTGGGTTTGATATTGTAATTGACTTAAAAAACACAAAACTCGTCGATCACTCGGTTATGGAAAGTTTGCACCATTTTCAACACGATTATGAAAGTGTTGACAATGGTACCGTGAAAATTATTGGGCTTGAAAAACATAAACCGCTTTCTGGTCACCAATTTGCAGGAAGAAAATCTATTCAAGAAGTTTAATTTTTAGAATAAAAGGAGTCAATACAACATATCTTTTAAGATTTGGCTCCTTTTTAATAAAACTGCTTCGAAAAATCTATTCTTTACTATAAAAAATATAGAACAGTTGCGAGTTCAAAATATGATTTAGTTCTTGCAATCTAAAATAATTACAAAATGAAATTATTAAAAATTACTTTGGCCTTATTTGGGCTAGGATTATTTCTTGTGCCACAAAATTCGCAAGCGCAAGAGAAAGCAACTACCGATTTACTAGCAAAAGCAGATCAAACACCGGCAAAACATGAATTCTGGAAAGACAGAAAAGTGTATTTGAATGAAGATGGCTCAAACTATCTGAAATTTACAATGATGTCACAAGTTTGGGTAAGAAATCAAGAATACAATCCGGGGACGACGATTTTTGATACGCCAAAAAGTGGCGGTACCGATATTGGAATCCGCAGATTTAGAATACAAATGTATGGGCAATTGACAAATGAGGTTTTTATTTACAGCCAAATCGGAGAGAATAATTACAATAATATTTCCGATAGAAAACAAGGCTTTTTCATTCACGATGCAACTGGAGAATATGCTTTGGATAAACAAAAATTATCACTTGGTGCTGGACTTTCAGGTTGGACAGGATTGTCTCGTTTTTCTTCTTCTGGCGTAGGATCTTTGATGGGAATCGACGGGCCTTTGTTTTTAGAAACTACTAATGATGTGTCTGATCAATTTGTAAGAAAATTATCAGTTTATGCCAAAGGTAAATTAGGAAAATTTGATTATCGTATTGCAGTTGCTCAGCCAATGGCAATTCAAAAAAGTACAGCAACTTTGGCTGTTGGAAGCAATTCTAGTTTTTCTACAAGACCGCCTGAAGCACAATATAATGGTTATTTTCAATACCAATTTAAGGATCAAGAATCAAATCTGATTCCTTATGCAACGGGAACTTATTTAGGGAAAAAGACAGTGTTTAATGTCGGAGCCGGAATTATTTACCAAAAAGATGCCATGTGGCATAAAAATGTAGCAAACGACACAATCACTTCAGACATGCTACATTTAGCAGCTGATGTATTTTATGATGCCCCAATCGGAACAAAAGGCGAGGCGATAAGCTTCTATGGAAATTTTACGCACTATGATTTTGGCCATAATTATATTAGAAATACGGCGCCAATGAATCCAGCTAACGGAAATAATGATCCTACTGTTTTAAATGGAGGAGGAAACGGTTATCCGGCATATGGAACTGGAAATGTTTTGTATGCGCAAATAGGTTACAAATTCAAAGAAAATTTGATTGGAAAAACTACTTTAATGCCCTATGCAGCAATCCAGCACGCGCATTATGAAAGACTAAATGAAGATATGAATTTTTATGATGTAGGTGTAAATTGGCTACTTGCTGGACAAACTTCAAAATTGACAGTTTCTTATCAAAACCGTCCAATATACAATACTGCGGGTGATTTAACAGATCACAAAGGAGCAGTTGTTGCACAATACCAAGTTTCGTTTAACTAGATTTTTTTTGGTTGAATTGATGGAGAAATCCGGAGTGTGAGGCTCCGGATTTTTTTGTTTATTGAGGCAAATCAATAGTTTTTATCTCTGAAATTAGTTTTCCGTCTGATGAAAAACCTTCGATTAAAATCTTTGCCTTTTTCTGCTTCAAATCAGGAATTTGAAAATTAAAATCACTATTTGATCTTGTTGTAATTGAAGGAATCCATTTGATGATTCCAAAATTCTGAAAACCTTTGTTTTCTGTAGTAGTATAATTGTTTGGCTTGAAATTTTCAGTTTTAGAAAATCCATTTTTAACGATATAAGGAACAGAATACCTTTTGTAATTTAAGTCTCTTTCAAGTCCTTTTTTACGATATATTTTTATAGTTCCTGTTCTGTTTCTGATTGATGGAATAATAGTTAGCGTGGTACTTAAATAGATTTCCTCAACTTCATCGAGTTTCATATCCATAAGAATATCAAAATTTCTTATTTCAACATTATCTATAAAAATTTCTGGTTTACTTTTACCTTCAGCATTTAAGGATGTCAATATTCTACTGTAAATTTCAATAGTAACAATTTTGTTAATGACAATAAACCCTTTTTCTTCTATAAATTGTAAGAGACTTAAATTTGTATTATTATCTGTGTCGCTAAATTTGTAAGCCTTTAATAAATTATTTCCAATATTATTTTGATGTTTAAATATTTTCTTCTTGTCTTCATTGATTTCAACTTGTTTAAGTTTTACTGTTTGATCTTTATAGGTAGGTATTTCAATATCAATTTTTTCAGCGTAGTGATTGCATGGTTCTTCTGGTTTGAAAGCTTTATTAAATTTTGACCTTCCATTTAAAATTTGAGGATATACTTTTAAAGATAACAGTTTTCCTGAGTCTTCTATTAAAGTTAGATCCATTTCTGTAGAATCTGCCAAAACTAGATTTTTGAAATAAAATTCATTTTTGTCATTGATTTCTGTTGATTCGTTAATGCCAGATTTTAGAGAAAATAATTGTATTTTATATTTTTCTTTGTTGCTTAAAACTTGATTAATAGTTCCTTTTAATGTTATTCCATATTCAAATTCATAATTGATTTTTGGAGATAAAGATTTTATGTCTTCCCAATTATACTTTAATTTTTTTTGATTTAATAGCAAAAGGTCTAAATCATATTGACTTTCTCTTGTTGTATAGTTAAAAAGGTAATTTGAATTGTAATTTTTTTTCCTTAGATAAGGATGTAGTAAAAAAGAACTAAAAATTGTAGATTCTTGATTGATTGATATTGAATTTTCGGGTAGTATTGTTAAGCTTAAGTTTGTATTATCAGAATTTAATTTACCAATAACATCAATTGTATCTTTAGTCTTTTGATAACTATGAAAACTTAATTTAGTTTTGTTTTCTGGATATTTAAAAATTTGTCTTTCCGCAAATTTATTTAGGTCTTTGTCAATAATAGTTATAGTATTTACTCCATCACGCAACTTTTTAGATGAAAAAATTATTGTCTGGTCTAAAGTGTTTTTGTTTAGTTCTACATCAAGAAAAGATACTTTATCATCTTGATTTATGATGATGAATAATGGTTTTTCTTGTAAAAGATTAAGCGTTTTTTTATTTGTTTTTATTTTTAAGATAATCTCATCTTCACGTGTATAACTATTCGCTTCTAATGATATTCCCGTCTCAAATGCTGTTGGCAAATAGGTTTCAATTTTTTCATTATTAAAATTTATTACTGATTTAAAGGTTTGTAATCCCGGAAATAGCTCAAATTTCCCATGACCAAATTCATTTAAATATACTTTTTGACTTTTTTCTCCATTTACTGAAACAATTTGTATCTCTGTAATTGGCAATGGCATATCATTACAGTCGCCAACTTTGATTCCAATAGTATTAGCTATTCCTGCTATTAAATTTCCGCCTTCAGGATAAAATTCTACATTTATATTTGAGGGGTTTATAGTATAATTTGATAGGTTTGGTTCTTCTTTATTAATTATTTGTATTTGAAAAATAGAAGATTCGTCTTCTTTAAAGTTATTCATCCAGTTAGTATAAACTTGAATATAATATTTGCCAGATGTTAAGTTGTTATTTAGTTCAAATCTTCCAGTAAAATTTCCACTGTTTGCATATAATAATTTTTCTTCTATTTTTTTTCCTACTTCATCATAAAGCGTGGCATATATATTTGTAGTCAATAAAAATGGAGTTTTTGATTTACGGTCATAAACATATCCTTTAAACCATATTTCTTCATCAGATAAAAATGTAGTTTTGTTTAATTGCAGATGAATAGTTTCTCTATTTAGTTCAAAATATGACTTTATAAATGATCCTATTTTTTCTATTGTACTCTCAGCATTAACTTTTTGTGAATATATGTTATTAATTGAAAGAAGAAAAATCGATGTAATAATTGGGAGAATAATTTTTTTCATGTGAGAGATATATTGATTTAAAACTAATCTTACAAAATTTATGCCAATAAAAAAGCGAGTACGGTTAAACCGCACTCGCTCAATGATATATAGTGTAAAAATAGATTACATCATTCCAGGCATACCACCACCTATAGGGTTTCCGCCACCGTTTTCTTCTTTAATTTCAACCAAAGCACATTCTGTAGTCAAAATCATTCCTGCAACAGAAGCTGCATTTTCAAGAGCTACACGAGTTACTTTTTTAGGGTCGATGATTCCAGCTTTTAGCATGTCAACATACTCGTCAGTTTTGGCGTTGTAACCAAAATCTCCAGTTCCCTCAGCCACTTTTGCAACAACTACCGAACCTTCAAGACCAGCGTTTTCAACGATAGTTCTCAATGGAGATTCTACGGCGCGAGCTACGATTTGAATTCCTGTAGCTTCATCAGCGTTATCAGCTTTAATGTCTTTCAGTGCATTTTTAGCTCTTAATAAAGCAACACCACCACCAGCAACTATTCCTTCTTCAACAGCGGCGCGAGTTGCATGTAAAGCATCGTCAACTCTGTCTTTTTTCTCTTTCATTTCTACTTCAGAAGCAGCGCCTACGTAAAGAACGGCAACACCTCCAGCTAATTTGGCTAAACGCTCTTGCAATTTTTCTCTGTCGTAGTCAGAAGTAGTGGTTTCCATTTGGCCTTTGATTTGGTTTACACGATTTTTAATCAAATCGATTTCACCAGCACCACTAACCAATGTTGTGTTGTCTTTGTTTATTGTAACTCTTTTTGCAGTTCCAAGCATTTCAAGAGTTGCGTTTTCTAAAGTGTATCCTTGTTCTTCAGCGATTACAGTTCCGCCAGTCAAAATTGCAATATCTTCTAATAACGCTTTTCTTCTGTCTCCAAAACCTGGTGCTTTTACAGCAGCGATTTTTAAAGCTCCTCTTAATTTATTTACAACTAAAGTTGAAAGAGCTTCTCCGTCAACATCTTCAGCGATAATCAATAAAGGTTTTCCTGATTGAGCAACTGGTTCCAAGATTGGAAGCAATTCTTTCAAAGAAGAAACTTTTTTGTCATACAATAAAATGTAAGGGCTTTCTAATTCTGCTTCCATTTTCTCAGAATTGGTAACAAAATAAGGGGAAAGGTAACCTCTGTCAAATTGCATTCCTTCTACAACGTCAACATAAGTGTCAGTTCCTTTTGCTTCTTCCACAGTGATTACACCTTCTTTTCCAACTTTTCCAAAAGCTGTAGCAATCAATTCGCCTATTACATCATCATTGTTTGCTGAAATAGAAGCTACTTGCTTGATTTTATCAATGTTTGTTCCAACTTCTGTAGATTGTCTGGCCAAATCAGCAACGATAGCTTCTACAGCTTTATCGATACCTCTTTTCAAGTCCATCGGATTTGCTCCAGCAGCAACGTTTTTCAAACCTTCTTTTACTATTGCTTGTGCCAAAACGGTTGCAGTTGTAGTTCCGTCACCAGCTAAATCATTGGTTTTTGAAGCTACTTCTTTTACCATTTGAGCACCCATGTTTTCAAGTGTATCTTGCAATTCGATTTCTTTTGCCACAGAAACACCATCTTTGGTAACTGTTGGTCCGCCGAAAGACTTTCCAATAATTACGTTACGTCCTTTTGGACCTAAAGTTACTTTTACTGCATTTGCTAATGCGTCAACACCACGTTTTAGACCGTCACGTGCTTCAATATCAAATTTTATCTCTTTTGCCATTTTATATTTGCTTTAAGCTGTAATTATTTTAATTAAATTATTTTATTAGACTTTTACGAATCTAAAAGAAAAGTTTTTTAGATTACGGCAAGAATATCGTCTTCTCTCATAATCAAGTAATCTTTACCTTCCAATTTTAATTCTGTTCCAGCATATTTTCCATAAAGTACTGAATCTCCAACTTTAACAGTCATATCGTGGTCTTTTGTTCCGTTTCCTACAGCTACAACGGTTCCTTTTTGGGGTTTTTCTTTGGCAGTGTCAGGAATAAAAATTCCAGATGCTGTTTTTGTTTCTGCAGCAACTGGTTCAACCAAGACGCGGTCTGAAAGAGGTTTAATGTTTAAAGCCATAATTATAAATTTAGGTTATATGTATATTTATTTGTTGCTTGAATTAGTCAGAAATTATGCCAATTGAAATTTATGCCATTTTAGACAAAAAAAAATGCCAACATCTGACGTGTTGGCATTTTTTAAAATTATGTTGTAAAAAACTATTTTATTGTATCTACTGTTCCCGGTTGAGCAGTTGTAGTTGCTGGTGCTTCTGTAGCAGAAGTTTTTGCTGGCGCTGCAGTTTCTGGTTTTGGTGCTGTAGCAGTACGGTCAATGATTTTTGATGAACTGTCACCAAAAGTTCCTGTAAAACTTAAGCTAGATAATAAAATTAAAACGATTAATAACGTAGCCAATGTCCAAGTACTTTTATCAAGAAAGTCTGTAGTTTTTTGAACGCCACCCATTTGACCGCCACCACCAAGTGTAGATGATAAACCACCACCTTTAGGGTTTTGTACCATAATAACTACCACTAATAGAAAACAAACTATCGTGATTAAAACTAAAAAAATTGTAAATGTGCTCATTGTTTAATTATTGTTACTTTGTTGTATTATCTTAATATCCAAAATTCGGTCTGCAAAGAAATGACTTTTTTCTGGATATTTCAAAATTAATATTTCATATGCTTGAATTGCCTTCTGATATTTTTTTTGTTCCAAGTAAACTTTGGCTAAAGTTTCAGTCATTAAATATGATGTGTCTGGTGAACTTCGCTCTGAAGCCACTGAAATCGGAGTGTTTTTGACAGGAGAAATTTTAGGATTGGCTTCAATAAATTTATCTATAATTTCAATTTTTTTCTTTTTTTCTAAATCTGTATTTGAAATTTCTTCATTTTTTTCTTCAGAATTAACATTTTCTTCTCTAGAAATTGGCTTAAAACTTGCCAATTGCAACCATTCTTGAAAGGAATGTTTCTCATTTGAAGAAAAATCTAGAGGTTTTCCTATTTCTAATTTATGTGTAGCGGTTTCTGAAGGGCTTTCTTTTTTTATTTCTGGCGTAATTTTTTCTTCGGTAGGAGTTGCTTCCTTAATAGAAGTCAAAATCGATTGTTCTAACGTATTTGTTTTTGGCTCTTCGAAGGGTTTCGGACGGATAATTTCCATTCCATGCACTTTTATATCATTGATTTTAGCTTCCTTTTCTTCAAAAAAAGCTTTTTGAATGGCCATAAAATTTTGTGAGGTAATAAACTCAAATAATACCGTTCTATCGGTTGTGTGTGCAGCTGTTACTTTTAATTCGCTATTATACTTAAAGCTATCTTGACTATATAAACCTTTTAAATGCAAGGCACGAGCACTTTGAAAATAAGGAAATTCAGCTACAATTTTTTCCAAATTAAGCGTGTGTTTCTCACTAACAGTGTCAGGACGATTTATTAAGGATGTAAATAAAGTTGCGTTCAAATTTCTTATTTTAATATTGAAAAACTTTCCGGAATATTACCATTTTGCTAAAGAATCATTAAAAATATCTTGGGTGATCCTGTCATATATTGTTTGAATAGCTTCATTTAGTGGAGTTCCTACTAATTGTTGGGTTCCAGGGAAATCGAAAAAAAATGAATATCTTTTTTCAAAATTATCATCTTCCTTTAATGTATTTGTAAAGCGCACCATCACCGAAATTGTTAATCTGTTTTGACCTGCCCTTTGGTCAGCTGTAGCAGCCATGGGAGAAATTCTATAATCTGTAATTTCGCCTTCATAGATTAATTCTCCACCACTATTTGTAAGGCTAAGATTTGTCTGATTCAGAATCAAATTTTGTAAGGATTGCGTAAATGTACGCTCAATTCCTGGTTCAACTAATTCTGCGCTATTTTGAAAATAATTGACTTGGAATGTTTTTGCAGCTATTGGCTTTGCTCCTGTAAAATTATATACTGAACAGCTGTTGAAAGTTGCAATAATTGCAAAAACAAAAAATATTTTTTTTAAAATATTCATATTTAAATATTGTATAATTTATTACAGATCAAACTGCTTAATTTTTCGATATAAAGTTCTTTCAGAAATGCCTAATTCGTCAGCAGCGGCTTTTCTCTTTCCTTTATTTTTTTCTAAAGATTTTTTGATTAGCTCAATTTCCTTTTCTTCCAATTTTAGAATTTCTTCTTCTTCAACAGTTTCTGCAAAAGTAAAATTGTCATCGTGCTCTTCAAAATCATCATCATCTTTTTTAGAATTAGAAATGTAAGAAACGCGAGGCTGTTCTTCAAAATCAATTTCACTGTCAGGCGGGTTGTTTCCGTAGATTTTCTGAATCAAATTTTTATTAGTTTCCTGCACTTTGGAACTTCCATTTTGCATTAATTCCATCGTCAATTTTTTCAAATCGTTCAAGTCACTTTTCATGTCAAAAAGCACTTTGTATAAAATTTCTCTTTCTGTACTGAAATCGCTCTCACTTTTTTTATTTTTTATAACTGAAGGCAAATTGCTTCCTTCCGCAGGTAAATAAGATTGCAAAGTTGGCGCCGAAATCTCTCGATTGGTTTCTAAAACAGAAATCTGCTCGGCAACATTTCGCAATTGACGGATGTTTCCACTCCAGCGAAATTGCAACAAGAATTGAACTGCATTATCGTCCAATTTAATTGGAGGCATTTTATATTTGTGAGCAAAATCTGAAGCAAATTTTCTAAAAAGCAAATGAATATCATCTTTCCTATCTCTTAACGGAGGCAAAGGAATATCAACCGTACTCAAACGATAATATAAATCTTCACGGAATTTTCCTTTTTCAATCGCATCAAACATATTTACGTTTGTAGCCGCCACGATTCGGACATCGGTTTTCTGAACTTGAGAAGAACCAACTTTAATAAATTCTCCGTTTTCTAAAACACGAAGCAAGCGAACTTGTGTTGTCAAAGGCAATTCTCCAACTTCATCCAAGAAAATTGTTCCGCCATCGGCTACTTCAAAATAACCTTCACGCGTGGAAGTTGCTCCAGTAAAAGCTCCTTTTTCGTGACCAAAAAGCTCACTGTCAATGGTTCCTTCTGGAATGGCACCACAGTTTACGGCAATATATTTTCCGTGTTTTCTGTGCGAAAGCGAATGGATGATCTTCGGAATGCTTTCTTTTCCGACACCACTTTCTCCCACAACCAAAACCGAAATATCCGTTGGCGCAACCTGGATTGCTTTTTCAATCGCACGATTTAATTTCGGGTCGTTCCCGATAATTTCAAATCGCTGTTTTATGGCCTGAACTGATTCCATAATTTATTTTTGTTTGCCACGAATTACACGAATTACACGAATTTTTTTGAAAAACTTTACTCGTGGCTGTATTGTTTAAATAATAATTCTTTTGTGTTGTAATGATTTACCATTGAAATTTACAATAATTCCTAAATTGCAATCTGCAAGCCTAACATAGTTTAAAGTTTGGGCAATATGTTCATCAATAATATCTTTAACTGCTTTAACTTCAAAAATTATTTCTTCATAAACTACAAAATCTGCGTAAAATTTATGAGGTAAAATAACTCCTTTGTATTCAATGCTGAATTCTTTTTCTCTTTCAAAAGGAATAGAGTTATTTCTAAATTCCAATTCTAGAGCATCTTTGTAAACAATTTCAGAAAGTCCTCCGCCTAAATGGCGATACACTTCCATACAAAGTCCCACTACTTTATAGTATTCTTCTTTTTTATATAATTCCATATTTTTGGCGTTTAATTATTTGCTTGGTTTTTACCTTGCCACGAATTACACAAATTCTTCTATTCGTGAAAATTTGTGTAATTCGTGGCAAATTTATTTTTAATTCATTTCACTATAACCCACAACTTCTCCAATCAAAGTCCCGCTTGTACAGCTGTTGATTTTTACATTTACGAATTCTCCAATCTTGTAATTTTCTCTTGGGAAAACCACGGTGATACTTTGTGAATTTCTTCCTGAAAATTGTTCTTTTGATTTTTTAGAAGTCTTTTCTATTAAAACTTCAACTGTTTTTCCGATGAATTCCTCGCTTCTGAACCAGCTGTGTTTTTGTTGCAAATCCACAATTTCTTGCAATCTTCTCGCTTTAGTTTCTTCCAAAACATCGTCTTCCATCTTTCTTCCTGCTAAAGTTCCTGGTCGTTCAGAATAGGAATACATATAACCGAAATTATATTTTACAAATTCCATCAGGCTTAATGTGTCTTGGTGGTCTTGTTCTGTTTCGGTTGGAAAACCAGCAATCATATCTTGTGAAATGCTGCATTCTGGAATTATAGTTCTGATTTTTGTAATCAAGTCAAAATATTCTGCTCGCGTGTGCAAACGGTTCATTTCTTTCAAAATCCTGTCGCTTCCTGATTGAACTGGGAGGTGAATATGTTTGCAGATATTTGGATATTTTGCAATAATATGCAAAACGCTTTCGTGCATATCTTGCGGATTCGATGTCGAAAAACGAATGCGCATTTTTGGAAATGTTGTCGCCACCATTTCCAGTAAATTGTCGAAATTCACAGCAGTCGCTTTTTGCATATCTGACGCTTTTTCGAAATCTTTTTTCAAACCACCGCCATACCATAAATAACTGTCGACGTTTTGACCTAAAAGCGTGATTTCTTTATAACCTTGGTTCCAAAGATTGGTGATTTCAGTCATAATGCTTTGCGGTTCACGGCTTCTTTCACGACCACGCGTGAACGGAACTACGCAAAACGTACACATATTATCGCAACCTCTTGTGATGGAAACTAGTGCTGTAATTCCGTTGCTGTTTAGTCTTACAGGAGAAATATCGCCGTAGGTTTCATCTTTTGAAAGAATTACGTTGATGGCATCATTTCCAGATTCGACTTCAGCTAAAAGATTTGGTAAATCTTTGTAGGCATCTGGACCTACGACCAAATCCACGATTTTTTCTTCTTCAAGGAATTGGCTTTTCAAACGTTCGGCCATACAACCCAAAACGCCAACTTTCATCTTTGGGTTGATGCGTTTTACGGCATTATATTTTTCTAGACGTTTTCTGATGGTCTGTTCGGCTTTGTCTCTGATCGAACAGGTGTTTACCAAAACCAAATCGGCTTCTTCAAGGATTTGGGTGGTGTTGAAACCATTTTCAGATAGGATGGAAGCCACGACTTCGCTATCTGAAAAATTCATCGCACAGCCGTAGCTCTCGATAAAAAGTTTTTTGGTATTTCCCGTTTTATGTTCTAAAACCAAGCTTTCGCCTTGTTTGTTCTCTTCAATAATCTTTTCCATACGTCTTCCTTCAGCGGAATTTATTCGATTGGCAAAGATAGAATAAATTCTAGGAATGTGACAAGTTGGCAGGAAAATTTTAAGAGTTGCTAAGTTTTGAATTGTCGGATAAAACCCTGCTAGGGTTTTAGCTTAACATCTGTTAAGCTAAAACGAAACCTTGAGAAGATGAATTTTCAAAATATGTATACCTTTAATATATATAATTTTAAATGTTTTTTAGGTTCTGACTATCGATAATATTGGTCCGGAAGATTCCAAAAATTAAAATGGTTTTTTAACTAGCCCCGATGGGAGGGAAAAGCCTTTTTGGTCTGCTTCTTTAGCGGGCAAAAAGCTTTGGAAGGACAGTGGGAAAATGGATTGCCAAAATGCCTTGTGTTCCGCTTCTAGAGAGAAAAATTTTAAGACTGAAAATCAGTTAATTTCAATTAAAAAAAATCTAAAAACGCAATATTTAAAAAATTCACATACTTTTGCGACAGAAATAGAAGCATTATGGCAAAGAATTTAGTGATAGTTGAGTCGCCTGCGAAGGCAAAAACCATAGAAAAATTTTTGGGAAGCGATTACCAAGTGGAGTCCAGTTATGGGCACATTGCAGATTTGCCTTCCAAGGAAATTGGGGTGGATGTATTGAATGGTTTTACGCCAAAATATGAAGTTTCCCCTGATAAAAAAGCATTGGTTACGAAACTAAAAGGACTAGCGAAAAAAGCCGAAATGGTTTGGTTGGCGAGTGATGAGGACCGCGAGGGAGAGGCTATTTCTTGGCACTTGGCGGAAGAATTGAATTTGAAACCTGAAAAGACAAAAAGAATCGTTTTTCACGAGATTACCAAAACGGCAATCTTAAAAGCGATTGATAATCCGAGAGGAATTAACTATGACTTGGTAAATGCCCAGCAGGCGAGAAGAGTGTTAGATAGATTGGTTGGTTACGAACTTTCTCCGGTTCTTTGGAGAAAAATCAAAGGCGGTTTGTCGGCAGGAAGAGTGCAATCGGTTTCCGTGCGATTGATTGTGGAGAGAGAAAGAGAAATCCAGAATTTTAATGCAGTAGCAAGTTATTCTGTTGTAGCTGAGTTTGCTAACGAATCTGGAAAAACGTTCAAGGCGAAATTGCCAAAGAATTTTACTACGAAAAAAGAGGCCGAAGATTTTTTAAATAAAAATATCGGATCTATATATAAGGTAGCAGATTTGGAAACAAAACCTACCAAGAAATCTCCTGCAGCGCCATTTACAACTTCAACTTTGCAACAAGAAGCAGCGCGAAAATTGTATCTTCCGGTTGGAATTACGATGCAATTGGCACAACGTTTATATGAAGCAGGTTTGATTACCTACATGAGAACGGATAGCGTGAATTTGTCAAATGATGCAATGAATGCGGCGGAAGCTGAAATCATCAAATCGTATGGTAAGGAATTCTCTAAACCAAGAACTTTTACAACGAAAAGCAAAGGTGCTCAAGAAGCACACGAGGCGATTCGTCCAACCGATATGTCGCGTCACACCGTGAATATTGACAGAGACCAAGCGCGTTTGTATGATTTGATTTGGAAAAGAACGCTGGCTTCTCAAATGAGCGATGCGCAATTGGAAAGAACAAATGTAAAAATCGAAGCGAATAATCATAGTGAATTATTTGCAGCTACCGGAGAAGTTTTGCTTTTTGAAGGTTTCTTGAAAGTATATCTGGAAGGAAATGATGACGATGATGAAGAGCAAGAAGGAATGTTGCCTGCGATGAAAGTCAATGAAAAATTGCAGAATAATTTTATTACTGCAACAGAAAGATATTCAAGACCGCCAGCGAGATATACCGAAGCTTCTTTGGTTAAGAAATTGGAAGAACTTGGAATTGGTCGTCCGTCAACTTATGCTCCGACGATTTCTACAATTATCAACAGAAATTATGTTGAGAAAGGTAATTTAGAAGGGAACGAAAGAAATTATACGCAGTTGACTTTGCAATCTGGCAAGCTTGGAGAGAAATTGCTGAAAGAAAATACAGGTTCTGATAAAGGAAAATTGGTTCCGACAGATATTGGTACAATCGTTACGGACTTCTTGGTGAAGAATTTTGAAAGAATCTTGGACTATAATTTCACGGCAAAAGTGGAACAAGATTTTGACGAAATTGCCGAAGGAAATGTGAATTGGGCAAAAATGATGCAGGAATTCTATGATCAGTTTCATCCTAATGTGAAAGATGTAGAAGCCAATGCCGAAAGAGAATCTGGAGAAAGAATTCTTGGTAAAGATCCAAAAACAGGAAAACCGGTTAGCGTTCGTTTAGGAAAATTCGGACCGATGGCTCAGATTGGCGAGCCGGATGATGAAGAGAAACAGTTTGCGAGTTTGATGAACGATCAGAATATCGGAAATATTACTTTGGAAGAAGCTTTGAAATTATTCTTGCTTCCAAAAAATCTTGGAACACATAAAGGTGAAGAAGTGGAAGTGAACAATGGCCGTTTTGGTCCGTATGTTCGTTTCGGGAAAATGTTTATATCGCTTCCAAAAGGAGAAGATCCATTGGATGTGACTTTTGAAAGGGCTAAGGAATTGATTGCTGAGAAAGAGGAAGCTGATGCTCCGATTGCAACCTATAAAAATGAACCGGTACAAAAAGGCGTTGGTCGTTTTGGGCCTTTTCTTAAATGGAACGGGATTTTTATCAATGTAAGCAAGAAATATAATTTTGACAATCTTTCGCAGTCGGATATCGTGGAATTGATTGAAGATAAAATCCAAAAAGAAATTGATAAAGTACTTCATCATTGGGAAGACGAAGGAATCAAGGTGGAAAAAGCGCGTTGGGGACGTTCGGTTATTACCAAAGGTAAAATCAAAATTGAATTGAGCAAGGATGTCGATGCAACGAAATTGACATTGGCAGAAGTGCAAGAGATGATTGAGAAAAAATCGCCTGCAAAGAAAACCGCGGCGAAAAAAACTACAGCAACTAAAAAACCAGCTGCAAAAAAAGCAGTTGCCAAAAAGAAATAATATATGGAGTTTGATTTCCTGTCACCCTTAGATGATGAAATCTTAGAATTTATAAACGGCCTTTCTTCTCAAAATTTGGGAAGCAAGGTTGTTTTGCATACGAAAGAAGATTTTCCGGATTTGAATAAAATCAAACTCGCTGTTATTGGTGTAAAAGAAAATCGTGGCGCACACATTGAAGTTGAGAATACAAAACTGTCGCATATCAGAAGAGAGCTTTATGGATTGTTTCCTGGCAACTGGGAGGCTTCTATAGCTGATTTGGGGAATATTTTAGCAGGAAATGATATTGAGGATACTTATTTTGCTTTGCGTAAGGTTGTGGCTTCTCTATTGAAAATGAAAATCATTCCGATTGTAATTGGAGGTTCTCAAGATTTGACTTATCCATTGTATCGAGCTTATGATGAATTAGAGCAGATGGTAAATTTGGTTTCGATTGACAATAAATTTGACTTTGGAGATGCAAATAAGCCGCTTTCTGCAAATTCTTATCTTACAAAAATGATTGTTGAAGAGCCAAATAATCTTTTTAATTATAGTAATCTAGGATTTCAGACCTATTATAATTCGCAAGAAGAGATAGATTTGGTAGAAAAATTATTTTTTGATGCTTATCGACTTGGTGAAGTATCCAATAATATATCGATTGCGGAGCCAGTTTTTCGTGATGCTGACATTGTAAGTGTAGATTTAACATCTGTAAAATCTTGTGATTCCGGTAATTTTATTACATTTACACCCAACGGATTTAACGGTAAAGAGATATGTTCTTTGTCAAGATATGCAGGAATTAGCGATAAAGTTTCGATATTTGGCATTTTTAATCATAATAATTCAAAACAAGAAGCTGTTTTAATTGCACAGATAATTTGGTATTTTATCGAAGGATTTCATTACAGATCCAATGAATATCCATTTGGAAGCAAGGAAAGTTATCTAAAATATATCGTTCCTTTGGAAGATGAAGAATTAATTTTTTATAAAAGCCATAAAACAGAGCGTTGGTGGATAGAAATTCCATTTATTTCAAATGTTAATAATAAATTAAAAAGAAATACGTTATTACCTTGCACGCACGATGATTATTTAGGTGCGAGTGCCAGTGAAATACCAGAAAGATGGTGGAAGGCACAAAGAAAAAATGTATTGTAAAATAAGCGCAGACGATTTTATTAACAAAATCTTAAAGAAAGATTATATTTGTTTTAGGTTTTTTTAATAAAAAAATTGTTTTTTCAAAAAATAATAAATAGGTTTACGCCCTCAAAAAATAAGAATATATCATAACCCAAATTTATATGAAGAAGTTCATTGCATTTGCAGCATTAGTATCAGTTTTATCTAGCTGCGGTTCGAGCGACAAAGGGGAATTAGTAGGTGTTAAAGGCAAGAAATGGCATCCAGAGAAACCATATGGTATGGCTTTGGTTCCTGGTGGTGCTTTTATCATGGGTAAATCAGATGATGATTTGGCTAATGTTCAAGATGCTCCGACTAGAACAGTTACCGTTCGTTCTTTTTATATGGATGAAACGGAAATTACAAACAGCGAATACAAGCAGTTTGTGAATTGGGTTAAGGACTCAACTATTAGAATGCGTCTTGCTATTTTGGCAGAAGACGTAGGTCAGGCACAAGGAACTGGTGGTATCGGTGATTTTGCATTTGATGATACAGATCCAGCAACTATGTCTCCATATGACAAATATATGTATGAGAACTACTATAGCATTGGTACGGATGATGATCCATATGCTGGTAGAAAACTTAACAAAAAAGTTAAATTGATTACAGATCCTCAAAAATATCCTGATGAATATTATGTTGAGGTAATGGATTCAATGTATCTTCCTGCTGCTGAATCTTACAATGGCTTGAGAACTATCGATGTTTCAAAGTTGAAATTTAGATATTCAGAAGCTAATTTGAATGAAGCGGTAAAAACAAAAGGAAGAAAAGATTTTTATAAGAAAACTGAGCCGATAGCAATTTATCCAGATACTACTACTTGGATTAAAGATTTTGCTTATTCTTATAATGAGCCAATGCATAATGACTATTTTTGGCACCAAGCTTACGACGATTATCCTGTTGTTGGCGTGAGCTGGAAACAGGCAAAAGCATTCTGTGCTTGGAGAACATTGTATAAAAATGCATTTCTTAAAAAGAAAAAAGGCAGAGATCAAGTTAACTCTTTCCGTCTTCCAACAGAAGCAGAATGGGAATATGCTGCTAGAGGTGGTTTAGAATCAGGAACTTTCCCATGGGGTGGTCCTTATGCTAAAAACGACAGAGGATGTTTCTTGGCAAACTTTAAGCCAAACAGAGGAGATTATGCTGCTGACGGTGCTTTGTATACTGTAGAGGCTAAATCTTACGATCCAAATGATTATAACTTGTATAACATGTCTGGAAACGTTGCTGAATGGACAAATTCATCTTATGATGCGGGTTCTTACGAATTTGTTTCTACAATGAATCCAAATGTTCCAGATGCTAAAAATGAAAGAAAAGTTATCCGTGGAGGTTCTTGGAAAGATGTTTCTTACTTCTTGCAAGTAGGTACAAGAGATTTTGAATATGCGGATTCTGCAAGAAGTTTTATCGGCTTCAGAACAGTACAAGATTACATGGGAGTTCAAAATACTGGAAATACTCCTAAATAAAAATTAACCAACTTTATATTATTTTATATTACTTAACTATCTAAAAACTATTTATTATTATGGCAATTTTAAGCAAAAAAGCAATGAATTTCGCTTACGGTATGGGAGCGGCGGTTGTAATCATTGGAGCATTATTCAAAATTACTCACTTCGAAATAGGGCCATTAACAGGAACGTTAATGCTTTCTATTGGTTTGGTTACTGAAGCGTTAATCTTTGCATTGTCTGCTTTCGAACCTGTTGATAACGAAATTGACTGGACTCTTGTTTATCCTGAATTAGCAGGTGGAGAAGCTAAAAAGAAAGAAGCTAAAAAAGAAAACCCAACTGAAGCACAAGGTTTATTGTCTCAAAAATTAGACAACTTATTGAAAGAAGCTAAAATCGACGGAGATTTAATGGCTAGCTTAGGGAATTCTATCAAAAATTTTGAAGGAGCTGCTAAAAACATGGCGCCAACTGTTGATGCTATTGCTTCTCAAAGAAAATATGCTGACGAAATGACAAGTGCTGCAACTTCACTTGAGACGTTGAACAGTCTTTATAAAGTACAATTAGAAAGCGCTTCTAGAAATGCTGAAGCTAACAAAGAAATCGCTGATAACGCTACTAAATTAAAAGAACAAATGCAATCTATGACTGCAAACATTGCTTCATTAAACAATGTTTATGGTGGTATGCTTTCTGCAATGAGTAACAAAGGATAATTAGTTTAACACTATATTTTCATTAACAAAATAAAACTAAACTAATTAGAAAAAATGGCAGGAGGAAAATTAACCCCTAGACAGAAGATGATTAACCTGATGTATCTGGTTTTCATCGCGATGTTGGCAATGAATATGTCCAAAGAAGTTTTATCTGCTTTTGGATTAATGAATGAAAAATTTGAAACATCAAACGTTTCTGCGACTGAAAGTAATGCAAGAAGTATTGCAGCACTTGATCAAAAAGCAGCAGAGGCAAAAGGTGAATTCATAAATGCAGCGGCTACGGCTCATAAAGTAGAAGCGGCAACTAAGAAATTTTTTACTTTCTTAGGAGGCTTAAAAGCGGATGCGTCAAAAGGTACAGAGCCTGAAGAAGCAAAAAATTATGAAGCAATGGATAAGGCTGACAACTTAAACGAAATTTTGTTTTCGGGAGAAGGTTATACTGCAAGAGGTAATGCGGTTATTGCTGCCTTCGAAGCATATAAGGCTGAAATGAAAAGTGCATTAAATGATCCTAAGTATGCAACTATTTTAAAACAAGTTAACGATGCTTTCACAACAACTGATGTTGCAAACAAAGAAGGTATCAAAGTTAAATTTTTAAATTACCATTTTGAAGGATTTCCACAAATTGCTTCTGTAGCTAAGATTTCTGCTTGGCAGAATGATACTAAAAAGTTTGAAACAGATGTAATCAATCAAGCTTTAGGTAAAGCAGCTGTTGATGAATCTTCTTACAGTAAATTTGAAGCTATTGTTGTGTTAGATAAAAATGCTTATTTTCAAGGTGAGCAGGTTAGTGGTAAAGTTGTTTTAGGGAAATATGATCCAAATGCTCAATTTTCTGACTTTCAAGGTCCAGGTAAATTAGTTAACGGTCAAGCTGTTCTTTCTATGACAGCTGGTTCGGTTGGAGAGCAAAATATTGGAGGATCGTTCAATTTTATTGAAAACGGTAAACCAATTAAGCTTCCTTTTAAAGGTAGTTATGTTGTAGTTCCAAGACCAAATTCTGCTACAATTTCTGCAGATAAGATGAATGTTGTTTACCGTGGCGTTTCTAACCCAATGACAATTTCATTTGCTGGTGTACCTACTAGTGATGTTAAAGCTAATGCTCCTGGTTTAACAGGTGGAGCTGGTGGTAAATACGTTATGAATCCTGGTGCTGGTCGTGAAGTTGTTATTAACGTTTCGGCAAAAATGTCTGATGGCAAAATGGCAAATGACAAAAAAGTATTCAGAATCAAAAATATTCCAGGTCCAACAGGTGCTTTGAGAGGAAAAGAAACAGGTACTATTAAAGGGCCTAAATCTAATCTAGAAGTACAAACTGTTAATGCTATTCTTGAAGATTTTGATTTTGATGTTAATCTAGATGTAGTTGGATTTAATATGAAAGTTCCTGGACAGCCAACAATTGTTGTGTCTGGAAATAAATTAGATGGGCGTGCTAAAGCAGCAGTTCAAAAAGCAACAAGAGGTGACGTTGTTATCTTTTCTGAAATCAAAACTAAGTTAGTAGGTAGCTCAATCATGCTTCCTAAAACTGCACCAGTTGCTTACGAAATACAATAATTATTTAAAGTTTGAGTTTTAAACTTAACAAACTAATAAATTACAAAAAATGAATTGGAGAAATTTTTCATTGATAGTAACATTAAGCTTAGTTTCTAGTGTAACTTTTGCACAGTCTAATCTTTTAAATGCGAAGACTCCTGCTGAAATCGGGAAGAAAACTGAAGCACAGCTTAAAGCTGATAATGACAAACCACTTCCTTATGGTTATGTTCACGATCGTGATGTATTGATGGGGAAAACAGTTTGGGAGTTTATTGATCTTGATGAAAGAATCAATTTTCCAATGTATTTTCCTGTAGAGGGTAATCTTGGTCCAGATAGAAAATCACTTTATGCTGTTTTAATTGAAAACATGAAGTCTGGGAAAATAACTGAAGTTTATGATGATAGTTATTTTACTACCAAAAAAACTTTAAAAGATATTGAATCTTCATTGTCTAAAATTGACACTTCTGATGCAGGTAGAGAACAATATAATGCAGGAGAGAAAATCTCTGAAGAGTATATTGTTAAAACTGATATTGAGCCAGTTAATGTGATGGGATATAAAATAAAAGGTTATTGGTATTTTGACAAGCGTCAAGGTGAGTTGAAATATCGTCTTTTAGGTCTTTGTCCTGTTGTTCCTGATGTTTATACAATGGGAAGTGAAGAGGAAGATCCAATTGAATTGTTCTGGGTTTATTTCCCTGCATCTAGAGAGATTCTTCATGAGGCGAAAGCTTTCAATGATAAAAATTCAGCTATGCCAATAACTTTTGACCACTTGTTAAATTCACGCCGTTTTAATGCTGTTATTTATGAAGAGGAAAATGTTATGGGTGATAGAAAAATTGAGGATTACATGAAAGATAATGCTCAAATGCAATTATTAGAATCTGAAAGAGTAAAAGATAAGATCCGTAACTTTGAACAAGATATGTGGAATTATTAATTAAAATTTCTCCAATACAAATCAAACTCTTGCCTTAATTGGCAAGAGTTTTTTATTTTTGTAGCATGATAGATTATATAATTGTTGGTTCAGGCTTGGCCGGAATTGCTTTCTTAGAAACGGCTTTAGAAAACAACAAGTCAGTTTTAGTTTTTGATAATAACTCGCAACAGAGTTCTAAAGTTGCTGGAGGATTATACAATCCGGTTATTTTAAAGAGATTTAGCGAGGTTTGGGAAGCACAGAAGCAAATTACACTTTTGGATTCTTTTTATAGAAAATTGGAGAGAAAACTAAATAAAAAATTTGATTTTAAAATTCCGATTTATAGAAAGTTATTTTCTGTCGAAGAACAAAACAATTGGTTTATTGCTACCGATAAAATTGGTTTAGCACCATTCCTTTCTTCTGATTTAGTTTTGAAAAAATACAACGGAATCGATTCTCCTTTTAATTATGGCGAAGTCCTGCAGACAGGTTATGTTGATACTGAAAAACTTTTAAATAGTTATCATCAATTTTTGGTAAATGAAAAATTACTTTTAAAAGAAGAATTTGATTATTCCTTATTACAAGGCGGTGATGATTTTGTAGAATACAAAAGCATAAAAGCAAAAAATATAATCTTTGCAGAAGGTTTTGGAATGATAAATAATCCTTATTTTTCAAAGTTGCCTTTGGACGGAACTAAAGGGGAATTGCTGATAATCAAAGTTCCAAATTTAGATTTAGATGCGGTTATCAAAACTTCAGTATTTATTCTTCCACTAGGAAATAATCTCTATAAAGTTGGAGCAACTTACAGTTGGAAGGACAAAACAAATTTTCCTACTGAAGAAGGAAAGCAAGAACTTCTAGAAAATTTGAAAGAAATTCTGAATTGCGATTTCGAAATTATTGAACATTTAGCTGGAATCCGTCCGACAGTGAAAGACAGAAGGCCGATGATTGGAACACATCCAAAGCATGAAAGAATTCATCTTTTAAACGGTCTTGGAACTAGAGGAGTTATGCTCGCTCCAGCAATGGCAAAAGCTTTGTTCGAAAATATTGAGTTTCAAAAGCCTTTGGATTCAAATGTTGATATAAAGCGATTCAAAAAAGTACAATGGTAATTATTGTTTCTTGACAGCATTTTTGTCATAATGAATGAACATATTGATCCAAATATTTCTAGAAATTCTCATAATGTAAGGCATGAAAATTATAAGCGCCCCAATAATTGCAATGAATGATGTCTTTAAAGAACTACCAAAAATGAAATATGAAATGATAAAAGCAGCTACGCCAAAAGCAATTCCAACACCATAACTTACATACATTGCACCAAAGAAAAAAGAAGGTTCAATTTTATATTTAGTATTACAATAGCTACATCTTTCGTGCATTTCAAAAACCTTTGACAAATTATAAGGGTTTTTTTCTACATACATGCTCTCATTCTGGCATTTAGGACAAGTTCCTGTTAAAATGCTATATAATTTGGATCCTTTTTTTAACATTTGCAAAAAATTTGATTTGGCCATTATTTGGTTCCGCAAATTTACAATATAATTGAGGTTTAAAATTTTTAAATCTCGCAATCTTTTAATCAATTTTAAATGCTTAATATACATAATTTATCGGTTTCCTTTGGAGGAACTTATTTGTTTGAAGAAGTTACTTTCCGTCTTGGAGCTGGTGACCGAGTTGGTTTGGTAGGAAAAAATGGCGCTGGAAAATCAACAATGTTAAAGATCTTAGCTAAAGATTTTGCTCCAGATTCGGGTGCTATTTCTCAAGAAAAAGAAATAAAAATGGGTTTTCTTCGTCAAGATATTGATTTTGAACAAGGAAGAACTGTTTTGGAAGAAGCGTATCAAGCTTTTACAGAAATCAAAGAAGTTGAGCGAAAATTAGAAGAAATCAACCATCAATTGGTTACAAGAACTGATTATGAAAGTGAAGAATACAGCCAAATCATTGAAGATTTATCTGATTATACACACCGTTTCGAACTTTTAGGGGGATACAATTATGTTGGAGATACCGAGAAAATTCTTCTTGGTTTAGGTTTCAAAAGAGAGGTTTTCAATAATCAAACCGAAACTTTTTCTGGCGGTTGGCGAATGCGTATCGAGTTGGCAAAATTACTTTTGCAATCCAATGACATTTTACTTCTGGATGAGCCAACGAACCACTTGGATATTGAAAGTATTATTTGGTTAGAAGGCTTTCTACGTAACTTTCCTGGAGTTGTCGTGATTGTTTCGCATGATAAAATGTTTTTGGACAACGTAACAAATAGAACCATTGAAATTTCATTAGGAAAAGCTTACGATTTCAATAAACCATATTCTCAATATTTAGAATTGCGTCACGAGATCCGTGAAAAGCAACTAGCTACGCAGAAAAACCAAGCCAAGAAAATTGAAGAAACGGAGAAGCTCATTGAAAAATTCCGTGCGAAAGCTTCAAAGGCTTCGATGGCGCAATCGCTTATCAAAAAATTAGACAAAGTCGAAAGAATTGAAGTGGACGAAGACGATAATTCTGTGATGAATATTTCTTTTCCGGTTTCAAAAGTTCCGGGTCGTGTGGTTATTGAAGCGGAAGATGTGACCAAAAGTTACGGAGATAAAACAATTTTGAAAGACATTTCACTTTTGGTGGAAAGAGGAAGCAAAATTGCATTCGTAGGCCAAAATGGTCAAGGGAAATCTACTTTTATTAAAGCGATCGTAAACGAATTTGAATACGAAGGAAGCATCAAATTAGGCCACAACGTTCAAGTGGGTTATTTTGCCCAAAACCAAGCCGAATATCTGGACGGAGAAATTACGCTATTGCGAACTATGGAGGATGCGGCGACAGATACCAATCGCTCAAAAGTGCGTGATATGTTGGGGTCTTTCCTATTCAGAGGCGATGATGTCGAGAAAAAGGTAAAAGTCCTTTCTGGAGGCGAAAGAAACCGTCTGGCGCTTTGTAAATTGCTTTTGCAACCGATAAATGTGCTTGTGATGGATGAGCCGACGAACCACTTGGATATAAAATCTAAAAATGTGTTGAAAGCGGCGTTGCAGAAATATGAAGGAACATTACTTTTGGTTTCGCACGATAGAGATTTCTTGCAAGGAATGTCAAATCTTGTCTATGAATTTAGAGACCAAAAAATCAAGGAATATTTAGGGGATATCAATTTTTTCTTGGAACAACGCAATCTCGAAAATATGCGTGAAGTGGAAAAAAGAGACATTGCTAAAAAAGAAAACCCGAAGGACAATAACAAAGCTTCATACGAAGATCAAAAGAAAAATAAAGCTTTGCAAAATAAATTAAGTAAAGTGGAAAGCCAAATCAAGCAATTGGAAAATGATATCCAGCGCGATGACAAATTGTTAGCTTCAGAATATGACAAGCATATTGAAGACGCTTCATTTTTTACAGCTTACAACAAAAAGAAAAAAGATCTGGATAAGCTTCTTGAAGATTGGGAAGCTGTTCAGTTGGAAATAGAGAATTCATAAATAAGAAACAGGCATAATGCCTGTTTTTTTTGTGATTGGATGTTAGTGTGTTTAATGATTAAACTTCTGCGGAAATTATTCCAATCCTTTCAGAATGTGCAATCGCTTCACGGCTGTTTTTAAAATAACAAGTGTCAACACCCATGCTTTCCATGTTTTTCATCGCATCGATTGCTTTTTGTTTTTTATGGCTCCCGGTTTGGCGAATATAGACTGCTTTTACAGTTACTGGAAAAATTTTGCAAATATCTTCATATAAATACGGATCATGTTGCGAGTCATCTCCTAATAAAACATATTTCAAATGCGGATAAAACTCTAAAATGTGCTTTATCTTTTCAAATTTGTGATTGTGATCGCCTCTTCCGGTCAAGAAAAAATCAGTAAGGCTGGTTTTTATATCTTTTAATAATAGGACGGCTTTTGGTAATTTATGCAAAGCGGTAAACTGCGTGATAAATCGGTACAAATTCCACTCACTGCTCGAAACATAAAAGAATGCATTTTGTTCATTTTTATTTTTTCTTCCGGCTGTACTTAAGGCTTGATAATGTGGCACGACGTCTTCAAAGATTTTTCGATCATTTACATTTCTGAATAATAAGATATAAAGTTTCTTGAAAGCATTACGCGTATGCGAAACTAAAAAAGTATCATCAATATCTGATATAAATCCCCAGTTTCCCTCATGTGGGCGAATATAATTTCCTTTGGCTGTAATCTCTTTCTCTTCATGAAAAAGGCTTACTTTATAGTCATTCCAACCATATTCAATATCGCGATTCAGCGGAATACAAAACTTAAAATAACCGTCATCAAGTGATTTTGTATGGATTTTTATACCATTGTGTTCTAAATAAACGGAAGCATTTTTCTGCGTTTTAATTCGAAACATTCGAATAACCGATTTCGCATTCTTGAACTTTCTTTTTTGAAAATCATAATCTTCTTTAGTTGTCGGCTTAAAAACATGGCCCATCACAATCAGCTCTTGATCATTTGCATAACCGCGGTATAATTTTAAGATTGGCTTCATAATTTGTGCTATATTTATATTACGCTATAACAAAATACGAAAATTTAAGCAAATACTAAAATATGAGCTCGTTAAAGAATTATATACTGGTTGTAAATCCTATTTCTGGAGATGTAGATAAGACTGAAATTATTAATATTGCAACCAATTTTGCCGAAAGTGAAAATGTCAATCTGATTATTTTTGAAACTACAGGGAAAAATGATGAAGAAAAAATTCAAAAACTTCAAGAAGATAATGATGCTGAGAGAATAATCGTTGTTGGTGGAGACGGAACTATTAAAATGGTAGCGGAAGCTGTACAAAATCATAATGTTATTCTTGGGATTATTCCAGGCGGTTCTGCAAACGGACTTTCAGTTGATTTGAATTTGCCAGACGAGCTGGAAGAAAATATGAAAATTGCTTTCAGAAACGATTATATGGAAATGGATATGATTTCAATAAACGGCAAAAAAAGTTTACATTTAAGCGATATCGGCATTAATGCCGAATTGGTTAAAAACTATGAAAACAGTAATGTTAGAGGAAAATTAGGCTATGCACTTCAAGCAATAAATACATTAACTGGATTAAAAGATCCTTTTATTGCCAAAATTGAAACTAAAAATAGAACAGTTGAAACAGAAGCAAGAATGGTGGTCGTGGCAAATTCCCAAAAATACGGAACAGGCGTAACAATTAATCCTGATGGCGTGATGAACGACGGCAAATTTGAAATTGTTATTTTAAAAAATTTAGATTTGATAGTTTTTGGAAAAATTCTCTCTGGAAATATGCCGATTGAATCGGGTGATGTTGAAATTATTTCTACGGATGAAGCCACAATTACGACAAATATTCCGGTATGTTTTCAAATTGACGGAGAATATTGTGATGAAGTTTCTAAATTGGAAGTTGCTATCTTGCCTAAACAGATGAAAGTAGCAATTCCTTAAATTTTATTCCTTAAACGGATTGCGCTCGTTCCATTCTGTTTTTGGCTCTAAATAGTCAAAAATAGCATCAATTTTTCTATTGATTAAAGAATTGCTGTGCTGGATAAATCCAAACATTTCGGCAGGTTTTGCACCAACAGAACTCTTGATTTCTAAAGCCGTTCGTGCAAAAACGACTTTCTTAAATCCTTTGTTGATCGAATAAGCAATCATGTCATAAAGCATGTTCAAGTATAGCATTTTTTCACGTTGCATGGTTTCGTCATAGCCTAGAAAATAAGTATCCATGGATGAATTGTTTTTAATCATCGTATTGAAACCAATAAGTTTTTCTTCTATAAAATAACCATAAAAAAGAAAATCGTCGCCCAGCAATTCCTTGAAAACTCGAAAATGATTTTTAGCCAAGAAAAAAGTATTAAAAGGAGCATTTTTAGCTACATGAAAATACAAATCATAAATCGTTTTTTCATGATTTATAATATCTTCAAGATTCATTTTTTTCTTGATAATTCCTTCAGCTTTTTTTCGTGAACGCTTATATTGATCGCGGTATTTTTTACTTAAATCTAAAATATAATCATCAAAAACTTTCCAGTTATCTCTGATTTCAAAAACCATATTTGGTTGCGTTGAAAACTTAAAATAATCTTCAAAACCACTTGTTTGAAAGTCAGAAATTTCTTTAGAATCAAAATCTTTAAAAGAAACCAAATGTACTTTTTGTCCATTGTTTTTAAAGATTTCTTTCAATGCTTCCGAAGCTTTTCGCAAAGACTTAAGCCCTAAATTCCGACCTATATTTTCAGAAAAATAAAATGCATTTTGTCCTGTCAGCATATTGTTTCCTAGAAATAAAACATGTGAACTGAAATTCTTGAATATGAAATTACGAACGGAAGTTTTTACACATTTGTCACGTTCACCAAAAGATTCTAATTTATTAAGGTTTAAAAACTGTGAAAGTGCAATTCCTTCCAAACTATTTTCTTTAAAAATTCCAATGAAATGACAAGTCATATTTTCTGGAGCTGATTTTTCTAAAACCTCCAGATATTTTTTAGACAAAAAAATATTTTCCTGAGCCAAATCATCCCAATTTTCTGGAAGCAAATTTGTGGAAGGAAAAATTTTGAAATGCAGTGTGTTTTTCAAAGGTGATTAAATAATAAATCTCGCCGTTTAAAGCGAGATTTTGTGTTTATAAATTTTTATAGATTACATCCATCCGCAAATGATTGCTCCGATAATTGTCAAGCTCAAAATCCAGTAACCGCCATTTACCAAGATGTATTTCCAAGATTTTCTTTCGAATAATCCATTAATTGCAATAATTGGCAAAACAAAAAATAATCCTGTCATGCATCCGTGGAAAGCACCGTGTTTAAAAGTTCGGTAAGCTGTTCCATATTCTGACATGAATTTAAGATAAGATTCTGGCTGTACAACATCTGGAGCGCCACCGCCAATCATTCCCATTGCGCCCAATTGATGTATTACAATTGGCATCATCATCATTCCTATTAACAAGGAATAAATAAATGTAAGCCCGAAAATTTTCAGCATATTTCCATTAGAAAGTTGTTCTTCTGTAAGCCCAGCTTCACGCATCCAGATTGTTCCAAAAACTTTTGGATGATACCAAATAAAGCCAGCCAGAAGGGTTACGAATCCGCTCACTAAAATTGAGTAAAAATTAATTTCCATATTTGATTTTGTTTAGAGTTGTAAATCAAAGATATAATTTTTTAACATTATTTTGGCGATATTTGTATTTTCAATGCTATTGATTGCCGATTGATAAATTTCCAGCCAATTCTTTTAAATTGATTTCAGAAACTTTTGCTTGATATTGCGCATCGCTGTTTCTAACTTTTGCGTTGACATAATTTAATTGTGCGTCTCGAAATTCTAACGGTGTAATCGTTCCGATTCTAAATTTTGCTAGTGTAATATCCATGTTTTCTTTTGCAATTTCTTCATTTTTGGCTTCCAATTTTGTCAATTGCAAATTCGTCAAATAAGTTTGGTAAAAAGAAGACAATTGCGAACGTAAAGTCTGCAATTGCTGGTCGATCAAAATCTGAGAATTTTCAATTTGAAGTTTTGCAATCTTTTCATTTCTGTTTTGCAATCCGCCGTTGAAAATATTCATACTGGCATTTACTCCATATGTTAATCCGTTTCCGGTAGAATGCGCAGCAAAACCAAGTGAAGATTCACTTCTTGTAAAATTGTAGCCTGAACTCACGCTCAAAACCGGATAACGATTTGCTCTAATTTGCTTTGCTTGCAACTCCGTTACGCGTTTGTTTATAATTTGAGTCTGTAATTGCGGATTCTGTTTTTCTGCCAAATCCATCAATTCTGGAAGCAATAAACTTTCATCGATTTTAATTTCTTCTTCAATTTCAAAAACAGTGTTTACAGGTCTTGCCAATAATTCATTTAAAGCAATTTTTGTGTTTGCATACAATTCTTTTTGGCGTAAAAGCGTAGTTGTGTCTGTATTTAAATCAACTTGCGCATTTAAAACTTCCAGCTTTGAAGCTTTTCCAATTCTATACCGATTATCAGCGGTTGTAACTCTCAAATTTGAAATTACAATTGCCGTGTCTAAAGCTGTCAACTGTTGTTTTTGCTGGGCTAAATCATAATACGTAGAAATTACGTCAGAAACTTTTGTAAAAATGGCAAGCTTTAATTCAGCATCACCTAATTTTTGCAACTCTTTCAGTTGGTCATATCTTGCAAACATTCTGAAACCGTCAAAAACTGTCCAGTTTAAGGCAACGCCATAGGAAAGATTCATGTTTTTTGCACCGTCAAGTTCACGAACAGTTCCGTCGTTTTGCGTTTGTTTTGTATCTAAGATTGAATTTGTATTAGTGACAACTGCGCTCAATCCAGGTAAAATCCCAGCGTTCGCTAAGCTTACATTTTGCTGGTCAATTTTCAAATCATTGGAAGCAATTTTTATATCGTAATTATTCTCCAAGGCAATTTTTACGGCATCTTCCACCGTAAGTAGCTCTTGTGAATTACCCGAAATTGTAATTCCAAAAGCCAATAGCAAGAGAAAAAAAACTTTCAATTTCATATTATAAATCTTTTTCATATTCTTTAATATTGTCAAATTCTGGTCGGTGTTTTTTCTCCCTTGACCACATCAGATAAATTGCTGGAATTACGAATAAAGTCAAAACTAAAGAGAATAAAGTTCCTCCAACGATTACAACTCCCATTCCGATTCTGCTTGTTGAAGCCGCGCCCAATGACATTGCAATTGGCAAAGCTCCTAGTGCAATCGCCAAACTCGTCATTAAAATAGGTCGCAATCTTGATTCAGAAGCTTCTAAAATTGCCTGCAATTTTGGTTTTCCTTCTTCGCGAAGCTGGTTTGCAAATTCTACGATCAAAATCCCGTTTTTCGTCACCAGACCAATCAGCATAATTGTTCCGATCTGGCTGAAGATATTCCAAGTTTGTCCGAATAGCCAAAGCGAAAATAAAGCGCCGGCAACCGCCATCGGAACCGTTAAAATAATAATAAACGGATCGATAAAACTTTCAAATTGTGCTGCCAAAATTAGATAAATCAATAGCAAAGCTAGTCCAAAGGCAAAAGCAGTATTTGAATTACTTTCTGCAAAATCTCGTGATTCGCCACCCAAATCAGTGGTGAAAGTATCATCTAAAACTTTTTCTTTAATGCGCTCCATGGCTTCAATTCCGTCGCTGATGCTTTTTCCTGGCGCCAAACCCGCAGAAACCGTGGCTGACATATACCTGTTATTATGGTACAATTGTGGCGGACTGCTTTGTTCTTCAATCGAAACTACGTTGTCAAGCTGAATCAAGGTTCCATCCGTACTTCTTACATAAATCGAGGTCAAATCCATCGGCTCATTTCGATCTTTTCGGTCGAATTGTCCCATGACTTGGTACTGTTTTCCATTCATAATATAATAGCCAAAACGTTGTCCGCTTAAAGAAAGTTGCAGTGCCTGCGCTACATCCATGACAGAAACGCCAAGACTTTGCGCTTTTTCTCTATCAATAGTTACGTAAATTTCAGGCTTATTGAATTTTAAGTTTACGTCAGTAATTGCAAAAGTTGGATCTTTCGCGGCTTCATCCATAAAAACAGGAATCTTCTCGCGCAACTTTTCAAAATTTTGGGCTTGGATAATATATTGAACCGGCAAACCGCCACGGCGATTTACAGAAATCGTCGGCTGCTCAGAAACAGAAACTTTAGCTTCGGCATTTGTTTTCGTCCATTTGGTCAAATCGGCTGCAATTTCTTTTTGAGATCTTTCTCTGTCGCCAGCTTCCACTAAAGAAATTCTCGCACGTCCACTATTTACGGAAGCAGAACCAAAACCTGGTGCGGTAATCACCAAACTTACTTTTTTCTCCGGAATAGAATCGTTGATCAAATCTGACAATTCCGTCATAAAACGATCCATGTAATCATAAGAAGCGCCTTCCGGAGCTGTCACATTTACACCAATAAAACTTCTGTCATCATAAGGCGCAGTTTCTTTTTGTAATGTGCTGAAGAATAAAATAATCAAGCCGATACATCCAATCAGAATTGGAAAACTCAGCCATTTTTTCTTCATAAATTTTGCAAGAGATTCGCCGTAACCTGTATTTAGTTTTACAAAATAAGGCTCACTCCAGTTATAGAATTTAGATTTTTTCTGTTCGCCGCCTTTCATCAAATAAGCATTCAACATTGGCGTAAGAGTCAAAGAGACAAAAGCGGAAATCAAAACGGCAGCGCCAATTACCACTCCGAATTCCCGAAATAACCGTCCGACGAAACCTTCCAAGAAAATTACAGGCAAGAAAACCGCTGCCAATGTGATCGAGATGGAAATTACGGCAAAGAAAATTTCGTTAGAGCCTTTAATTGCAGCTTCAATAGGTGACATGCCTTCTTCGACTTTTTTGAAGATATTTTCGGTGACAACGATTCCGTCATCGACAACCAAACCTGTAGCCAAAACAATTGCCAAAAGTGTCAATACGTTTACCGAAAATCCGAAAAGCCACATGATGAAGAACGTAGCAATCAATGAAACAGGAATATCAATTAAGGGACGGAAAGCTATTGCCCAATTTCTAAAAAACAAATAGATAATCAAAACCACCAAAATAATCGAAATCAATAAAGTTTCGGCAACTTCCAAAACTGCTTTCTTTACAAAAACTGTATTATCAATCGCGACATTCAATTTAAAATCTTTTGGCAAATCTGCTTTTAGCTTGTCATATTCTTTGTAAAATGCATCGGCAATGTCCAGATAATTTGTTCCCGGCTGAGGTATAATTGCCATTCCGACCATTTCTTGTCCGGAATCGCTCATTTTTGTTTCCAAGTTTTCCGCTTCCAGAGAAGCATTTCCTATATCGCTGAAATGAACCACTTTGTCGCCTTCAGCACGAATTATTATGTTATTGAATTGTTCTTCTGTGGATAAATTTCCAATAGTTTTTACGGTCAATTCTGTATTGTCTCCTGTCAATTTTCCGGAAGGCAATTCCACATTTTGTGCGTCCAAAGCATCACGAACATCTGAAACCGTACAGCCATACGAAGCTAATTTCACAGGATCAATCCACAAACGCATCGCGTATTTTCGCTGTCCCCAAATCTGAACGCTGCTGACACCGGGAATCGTCTGCAAACGCTGTGCAATCACGTTATCGGCATAATCAGAAAGTTCCAAAACATTTCGGTTGTCACTTTGAACCGTCATGGTGATAATCGGCTCAGAATCGGCATCAGCTTTTGAAACCACAGGCGGTGCGTCAATATCTTGAGGCAAACTTCGAACGGCTTGAGAAACTTTATCGCGAACGTCATTCGCCGCTTCTTCAAGATTTTTATCTAAGTTGAATTCGATGTTGATATTGCTGCTTCCTTGGTTGCTTGACGAAGTAATATTCCGAATTCCGTCGATCGAGTTGATGGCTTTTTCAAGCGGTTCAGTAATCTGGGATTCGATAATGTCAGAATTCGCTCCAGCGTAACTTGTTCGCACTGAAATCTGCGCAGGATCAATCGACGGAAACTCGCGGACACCCAAATAAGTGTAGCCGATAATTCCGAAAAGAATCAGCATCAGGTTCAAAACGATGGTCAGAACCGGCCTTTTTATGCTTAATGTGGATAAACTCATTTTCTTTTAGTTATGAGTTATGAATTATGAATTATAAGTTAAGACTAATCTATAAACTTATAATTCATGACTCATAACTAAATTTTTACTTTTACAGGAGAACCGTTTTTTAAAGTCATAACGCCTGAAGTCAAAACGGTGTCGCCCGCTTTTAATCCGGTCAAGACCAAAATTTCTTTTTCAGTACGAGAACCCGTTTGTACTATGATTTCTTTTGCTTTGCCATTTTCAGAAATAAAGATTTTCTTTCCGTTTTGAATCGGAATCAGAGCTTCCGTTGGCACTAAGAGCGCATCTTTAATATGATCTAAAGGAAGAGCAACGTTGGCAAATGTTCCAGGATATAATTTTCCGTCCGGGTTTTGGGCAATCGCTCTGACTTTTAAAGTTCGTGTTGCAATCTCGATTTCGGGCTCGATGGCATAAATTTTAGCAGCAAATTTTTCTGTAGAACCTGCTGTGGTGAAAGACAAAGCATTTCCGACTTTCATCTGCGAAGCATATTTTTCAGGAATTGAAAACGTGATTTTGAGTTGGCTTGTATTTACCAATTTTGCGATTGGGGTTGTTGGCGTAACATAAGTTCCGTTTGAAATAGCACGCAAGCCTATTTTTCCAGAAAATGGCGCACGAACCGTTGTCTTTGCAATTTGTGCCTGAATCAATTGAGTTTGTGCTTTTGAAGATTTAAAATCGGCGCTTGCAATGTCATATTCTTCTTGACTGATAGCCTCTTTTTCTAATAAAAGTTTGGCTCTTCTTTCGTTTTCAGAGGCCAATCCTTGTGAGGTTTTTACATTTGCTAATTGCGCGCGAAGCTCTATATCATTTACTTTAAATAGTACTTGGCCTTTTGAAACCATAGTTCCTTCCTGAAAATTAATGCTTTCCACAATTCCAGAAATTTCGCTTCTAATATCTACTTGTTCATTTGCTTCTATGGAACCTGAGAGTGCAAGATTGTCTAAAAAAACTTGAGGCTTAAGAACAATTCCAGTTACATTTAAAGCTGTTTTTCCTCCTGGACCTTTACTGTTTTTTTCTTCAGATTTTTTATTGTCAGAAATTCTATAAAAAATTAGAGCGCCAATTCCGACGACAATTAGCGTGTAGACAAGATATTTTATTTTCATAAGAAGCTGACTATATATTAGTTTAGGTGAATAACACAGAAAGTCATAAACGCAAAACTAATCCTATTTCAGCAGTATTTTTTCTAGCATTCGTATAATTTAACTTTTTTTTTCAGTAAATTCAAAGCTTTAACATCTCTCTTTGCGGAAATGAATTAATTTGTGATTAAAAATAAATTGTGTTTTATTAGTTTTTGTTTGCTTTTTTCTGAAATAAAATTTATATTAGCCAAGTGAGTTTGAAATAACAATAAAATTTACTCGATAAGACACTAAAATCTGTCTGCAATTTGCAGGTTAAACAATAAATAGTATTTAGTTTTTAGATTTTTAATTTAAAAAAGCCATCATTTGCCCGATGGCTTTTTTGCGTGGTTATTTTTGTGTTTTCGACTTTTTTATTTCGTAAATTTGCAATCAAATTAATGCAAGAGAATATGAACTATATCCACGATAATCAAAGCCCTTTTCAAGCAAAAATTTCTTTTCATAAAGTAATCGAGATTTTAGAAGAAATTGCTGTGTCTGATGTCGATTATCGAGCGGCTTATGCCAAAGGACTTTTAAAAGCGATTGAACCATTTCCTGAGCTTCGTGATGGAATTGAGTCATACCAACAAATAGAAAAACATTACCTTCTTATAAAACATCTTCTTTCAGATTTGTTTCCGACGGCCTTGACTACTAATGAAATCAAGGCGGTAACAATTCCGTTTCAGAATTATATTTTCAATACCACCGAAAGGCTAGAGAAAATGTTGCAAGATGCCGGCGAAGATTTCGAAATTATTATTCGAGATTTTGACGATCACCAATTCTATGTAATGAGCTGTTCGCTGATTTTGAATTATTATTACGGACGAAATGTAGATATAAAAAAACCAATTTTTTATGATATTCCAGATGCTAATGGCATAATCAATCATTATAGGATTTTATATAATGGCGATTTTTTGGAAATTATTCCTACAGAAAAATCGGTTCCTTTAACAGAAGAAGACATTAATATTTTAATCGATAATTATGATGATCTTGAACTTTGGAAAGAAAAGTTTCCGCCAGGAAGCTGGATTCTCAAAGGTTTTGGAATCATGACTTTGTATGATAATACGGTTGAAAGCGCTATCTCAAATCTAAAAAGCAATCTTTTAAGCAATAAGGATAGAAATGAGTTGGGAAAAGAGGAGTTAGAAGAAATTTTCAGATCGATTTATAAAGTTCCAGATCTTCGTACTGGCTTTACGGCTTTAAATAATGACCGTTTGACGCAGCCTGATTTTGGCGAAATTGAAAGCTTTTTGCTCTTAAAAGGACAAGAACAAGAGTGTCGTAATGCTTTGGGCAGTTGCATGATCGATACTTTGGTTGGACAAAATAAATATTTCATCATTTCTGATGTTAAAGAATATTTATTGGTAGGTGAAGAAGAGCGTGAATTGGCCGAACATCTTTTGTCGCAAAATATTCACAGCTGTATTTTTGCACCGATTATGAAAGATGAAAAAATGTTAGGTATTGTTGAGCTTGTTTCATCCATTCCAAAACAATTGAATAGTATCAATGCTAATAAAATGGATATGGTTATGCCATTTTTAGTAGATACTATTGATCGCTATTATTCTGAAATGCAAAATCAAATCGACGCCATTATTCAAAAGGAATATACAGCAATTCATCCTAGTGTATATTGGAAGTTTAGAGAAGAAGCGTCTTTGCATACTACTGATAAAAATAGCAGAGATTTGCCTTTCAAAGAAATTGTGTTTAAGGAAGTTTATCCGTTATATGGGCAAATTGATATAAAAGGTTCTTCTGTTGCTAGAAATCATGCTATTGAAAAAGATCTTACTGAGCAGATGGATTCGCTTTTAGAACTGTTGCGTTTTATTAGTAAGGAATTACAACTGCCAGTAATTTATCAAAATATTTTTGAATTGGAAGCCATGGAAAAAGAGCTTACCAATTCCTTAAAAGCAGATACTGAATCTTTAGTTCAAAGCTATATTTTAAATGAAATTCATCCGCTTTTAAATCATTTCAAAACATCTAATGAAACTGTTGGACAGAAAGTTGATTCTTATTTCAAGTCATTAGATTCAAAAATCGGAATGATTTATAATGCAAGAAAAGATTTTGACCAAACGTTGTCACTGATCAATAAAAAAATGGCTTCCCTTTTGGATAAAAAACAAGAAACGGCCCAGTCATTTTTTCCACATTATTACGAACGTTTCAAGACAGATGGTGTTGAGCATAATCTCTATATTGGTGCTTCAATAGCACCACAGCTTTCTTTTAGTCCTGTTTATTTGAGCAATTTAAGGCTTTGGCAACTTCAGGCATTATGTGAAATGGAAAATGAGTATTATCAAATGCGTCCAACTTTGGCATATGATCTTGATGTGACTTCACTGATTTTAGTTTTCAGTTCGCCTATTTCAATTCGTTTCCGTATGGATGAAAAGCGTTTTGATGTTGATGGAACTTATAATGCACGTTATGAAGTAGTCAAAAAACGAATCGATAAATCAAACATAAAAGGAACTCAAGAGCGAATTACTCAAAAAGGAAAAATTACAATCGTATATTCTCAAAATCAGGAAGAAGCTGAATACAGAAGATATATCAAGCTTCTACAGCACAAAAATAAATTAGGTGCCATAGAAACTTTTGAAGTTGAAGATTTGCAAGGAGTAACTGGATTAAAAGCACTTCGTGTTGAAATTCTTTACACTCAAACTAAAAATTCAGAAGAGGCTATTACTTACGAAAATTTATTGAAAGAGCTTGAGGTAAAATAACTCAAACTGATTTAAAGGCAACAACAAATGCTATTACCGAAGTAATGATTCCGATCATAAAAATCGTGTAAGTGCTTCTTAATAATTTATATTTTCTGTCTAAAACCAACCCAAGAAAATACAAATCCTTGATCATTGAATTATATAAGTATTCGCGGTCTTTCATCATTTCATTGACTGCCCAAGTGTATTCTTCAAGAGGCATTTTGTGAAAATTTCCGAAGAAAAGCAAATTCACTTTTTTATCTTCAATATCTTTTCTGGTAAAAGTACCGCTGGAAACTTTTGGGCGTGTTGATAAAATTGCAAAAATTATCGAAACAACGCTAAACATCAGCATTATAAATGTTGGAACAATCAAATGCGAATTTGTTGGGCTATCTAATTTTGGAATCAAAGTTGACAAAGCAATCGAGATAATAATTGCATTCACAGAAAGCAAAATGTTAGCTTTGCTATCTGCAATCTGGCTTAATTTTGTGTGATTATTTAAAGTGACGCGAAACATAGTATCAATGCCGCGCTCCGGACTATCGAATTTCTCAAGTTTCTTTTGGTTCAGAATGTCTTTAGTTTTCGATTTCTCTTTTTTGCCTTTTTTAAAAGCTTTGATGTTTTCTTGAATTATGGCAATATTCGCATCTTTTTGAGGTTGCCAATTTTTTTGAGCATAATCAGTATAAAAACGATGTCCGTTGATAAAAAAGTTTAAGTTATTTTCGGCCCATTCCAACTTTGAAAATTCCTTGCCTAAAGTAGCCTTCCATTCGTCTTTTAAAAGATCACAGTAATTGAAATAATTGCTATCGCCAAAATGAGAGCAATCAGCGTCACGCATAATTTTGTCCAAAAGTGTTTGCGGATCGCGATCCATTTCGGTAGCCAAAATTAACAATTTTACTTTTTCAATTTTTTCTTCGGGAAAATCATTATCTTTAAGAAAAGCTTCTGCAATTTTGCCGCCTCTTTTTTCATGATTTTCACCGCCTTCAATATAGCCGGCGTCATGAAGCCAAGATGCGACTAGTAATAATTCAGCATCTTCAGGACTAACGTTTTCATTTTCAATGAGAATTTTTACGCTGTTCACAACGCGCAAAGTATGATTGAAATTATGGTAAATATAATCGGAAGATAAGCTATCTTTGAATAGCTGAAATACAAAATTTTCGGCTTTTTGAACAATATTCATATAAATTGAATTAAATACACCACCAAATTATGAAATTATTTTGGCTTAGCATTACTGGTAAACGAAATATAAAGCTATTTAAGTATATCACACTTGCAATTATTTTTCAATCTTGCGCTACAAACCATTCTCAGTTTGGAAGCAAGGCTCCAGTAAACATTAAAAATGATTTTGATAATCAAAAAAGTTTAGCACACACTTTCTACTTAATTGGTGATGCAGGAAATGCTGATGAAGAGAAAGCTCAAAAAATATTAAACCTTTTCAGTGAAAGATTACAAAAGGCTGACTCAAGCAGTACAGCCATATTTTTGGGCGATAATATCTATCCCTATGGAATGCCGCTTCCTGGTAAATCAGAACGAAAATTAGCGGAAGAAAAAATGACAATCCAAATGAACCTTACAAAAGGTTTTAAAGGGAAAACGATTTTTATTCCCGGAAATCATGATTGGTATAGCGGTGTAGAAGGCTTAAAAGAGCAAGAGAAATTTGTAAAAGATTATTTTAAAAGCAAAAAATCTTTCCTTCCAAGAAATAATTGTGGTATTGATCATGTAAACATTAATGAAAATGTCGGTTTGATTGTAATCGACAGCCAATGGTATTTAGAAGATTGGGACAATCATTCAAAAATTAACGAAGATTGTGATATCAAAACACGCGAGCAGTTTTTTGATGAGCTTGAAAACAAACTGAATGACAATCAAAATAAGACGACAATTATTGCAATCCATCATCCGTTAATGTCAAATGGAACGCATGGTGGCCAATTTTCGCTTAAGAAACAATTATTTCCATTAGAGTCGAATATTCCGCTTCCGGGAATTGCATCATTGATAAATCTCCTGAGAAAAACTTCTGGAATTAGTCCGCAAGATTTACAAAATAAAAAATATAACGCCTTTGTCAAAAGAATTAAAACACTAATTCAGGACAAAAGCAATATTGTTGTAGTTTCTGGCCACGACCATAATTTGCAATACATCGATAAAGAAAATGTGAAGCAAATTATTAGTGGTGCAGGTTCAAAACAAGAAGCTGCCAGAGCAATAAATGAGAATGATTTTTCTTATGGGGGAAATGGTTATGCTGTTTTGGAAGTGCAGAAAAATGGTGCTTCAAAAGTTTCTTTTTATGGAGCTGATTTCAAAGGCAATGAGGCACTTTTATACAAGCAGCAACCAACTTTTGACCGACCAAAACCAAATCTTCGCGAGTTTGCAAGCAAATTTGGCAAATTCAAAGACACGGCAGTTTATACTACTAAAATGACAACGAAAGGAGGGGCTTATCGTTTTCTTTGGGGGAAACATTATCGCGATGTTTACAGTCTTCCGATTAAGGCGAGAGTCGTTAGTATTGATACCTTATATGGCGGTTTGACACCAACAAAAGCGGGTGGTGGCCACCAATCAAAATCACTTCGTTTGGTCGATAAAGACGGAAAAGAATATGTGATGCGGGCTTTAAGAAAAAGCGCCACGCGATTTTTACAGTCTGTAGCTTTTAAAGATCAGCGTGTTGAAAAAGATTTTAGAGATACTTATGCTGAAGATTTTATCATGGATTTTTACACAACTGCACATCCTTACACGCCATTTGTGGTTTCTGATTTAGCCGATAAAGTTGGAATCAGCCATTCAAATCCAAAGTTATTCTATATTCCGAAACAAAATCCTTTGGCATTGTTTAATGAAGAATATGGTGACGAATTGTATATGGTAGAAGAGCGTCCGATGGATGAATTTAAAGATCTGAAAAGTTTCGGAAAACCTTTAAAAATTGTTTCTACCGATGATGTCTTAGCAAATATCAAATCAGATGAAAAATATGAAGTTGATGAACAAAGTTACATCAGGGCTAGATTATTTGATATGCTTATTGGCGACTGGGACAGGCACGATGATCAATGGCGTTGGGGCGAATATAAAGAAAAAGGAAAGGTAATTTATCGTCCGATTCCTCGTGACAGAGATCAAGCTTTTTCACGATATGACGGAACTTTATTGTCAATTTTGATGAATATTCCAGCATTGCGACATATGCGTTCGTTTGATGATAAGCTAGACAATGTGAAATGGTTCAACCGCGAAGCTTATGCTTTAGATTTAGCTTTTATTACAAAATCAGATGAAAAAGATTGGCAAAAAGAATCAAAATATATTACCGATAATCTTTCTGATGCAGAAATTGACAAAGCCTTTGAAAATCTTCCAAAAGAAGTTAAGGATAAATCGATTGAAAAGATAAAATCGGATTTAAAAGCAAGAAAAAAACATTTAGCAAAATATGCACAAGAATATTTTGAAGTTTTGCAAAAGACGGTTTTAATTATTGGTACTGACAAAAAAGACCGTTTCTTGATTACAAGAACTGGCGATGAAACAAAAGTTTCTGTGTTTAGAATAAAAAAGGAAGGCGAAGAATTGGTGCATGAAAAAACATACCATTGTCCTGAAACTAAAGAACTTTGGGTTTATGGTTTAGATGATGATGATATTTTTGAAGTAAATGGAAAGGGAACAAAGAAATTGAAAATCAGACTTCTTGGTGGTCAAAATAATGATACTTATGAAATTTCTGAGGGAAAAAAAGTAAGGATTTATGATTTTGCAAGACAAGAAAATACTATCAATAATAATGGAGGCGCAAAAACTTTTCTTTCAAATTCTTATGAAACAAATACTTATAATTACAAAAAGCCAATGTATAACGTTCTGGCGGGTTATCCTTTATTAGGATTTAATCCTGACGACGGTGTGAAAATTGGGGCAAGAGTAAATTATACAGTTAATGGATTTAACCGTTTTCCTTATTCACAGCGTCACAGTGTTGGAGCCAATTATTATTTTGCAACAAGTGGCTATGAATTATATTACAAAGGAACTTTTCCGCGTCAAATAGGCAAGTGGAATTTTGTTATTGATGCACTTTATACTAGTCCAAATTTCTCTATAAATTATTTCGGACAAGGAAATGAAACCGAGAATTTTGATGACGATATTGACTTAGATTACAATCGTGTGAAGATTAGAACACTCAAAGCAACGCCATCATTGCAATGGTTTGGCGAGCAAGGCGGTTCAGCAATTTTGCAAGCTTCTTTCGAAAGAAATCGCGTTGACAAAACAAATGGAAGATTTATCAGCGAGCCAGGAGTGGTAGAATCAGATGTTTTTGATTATAAAGATTTCGTTGACATTAGCGCCAAATATTCCTTTGAAAACTATGACAATGCCTCAAACCCAACACTTGGGATGTCTTTTTCATTGCTTGGAGGTTATAAAATGAACATTAATGAAACCGAAAGAAAATTTCCATATGCAGAAAGTTCTCTAGGGTTTAATTATAGAATTTCAACTAACGGAAATTGGGTTTTGGCGACTTTGCTAAAAGGAAGAGCTTTGTTTGATAATGATTATGAATTTTATCAATCAGCAACTGTCGGTGGCGATGTTGATCTGCGCGGTTTCCGTAATCAGCGTTTTTCAGGAAAGCAATCTTTCTATCAAAGCACAGACTTGCGTTGGAACTTAGGTAAAATAAGAAATGGTTTTGCACCGCTTCGTTATGGTGTTTTTGGAGGGTTTGACTATGGACGTGTTTGGGTTGATAATGACAGTTCTGACAAATGGCACCAATCTTATGGTGGCGGCATTTGGATCAACGGAGTCAATATTGTAACTGGAAAACTTTCACTTTTCAATTCCACAGATGGTTTGAGGGTTTCTGCCGGATTAGGGTTTGGATTTTAAATCAGAGATTTTAATTTCATATAGATTTCCACCTGTTTTTTTGTCTTTTTCGTCAACGATTAGAAGGGTTTTGCTGTCTTTAAAGCAAATTCCTTCTTTTTGTGTGGCATCGTTTAATTCGAACATTTCCATTTTTCCTTTTAAGAAATCATCACCTTTGTAATCAGATAAAATCCAAACTTTATTAGCGCTTAATAAAACGATTTTCTTTCCGTCAGGACTTATATCTGCTGCCGTTATGGCACATTTTTGATAACTATCACAACTTATAAATTGTCCTAAAAATTCTGCTTTGTGATTTCCAGCTTTGTTCGGAACTTTATAAACTAAAACGGTTCCGTCAAAACCTTTGCTTCTGTTTTTTGAGAAGATATAAAAGTTGCTTTTGTATTCAAAAAATGACTCTGAATCATAAAATAATTCTGATTTCTTCGGAGGAAATTCTTTTTGGTTAGGGTAATAAAAAGAAATCTTTGAAGTCGCATTTGTCATATTGTCTTTTAAACTCGAAGCTTCAATTTTATAAATGCACAAATCTTTTCTTTTGTTGTCATTGTTTCCAAAATCACCAATATAGAGATTGCCATTTTCATCCGAAGTCAAATCTTCCCAATCGATGTTTTTGGCATTTGAAACTATGATTTCATGCTTGATTTTTCCTTCAACATCCAATCCATAAACTACGTTTTTATTGCCGCTGTCTTCAATAACCCAGCTCAAGTTTGAGTTTGGAGCTACTTCAATCGCTGAAGCTTCTTTGAGTTTTATTTTTTTTGTAATAGTAGGTATATTTTGAGAATTGCTAGTACAAGAAAGAAAAATAGTAACTATAGAAAGTAAAGAAATTGTCTTCATTTTGATGTTTTAATAAGTAAAGATAGACATTCAAACGCTAAAAATTGAATTTCAGTATTCTTAAGATTCGCTTAAATCAAGATGTAGTGTTCAATTTATAGGTTCAGACGGCGTTAGTTTTGCAAACATATTTTACGTCATGAAACTAAAATCATCTTTGAATTTCACATTGTATTTTTCTTCAAGATTTTCTTTACTATGGAATTTCTGCAAAGTATTTTTGCTTTTTTCACTCTCGCTCCGAATCATTTTTATGGTCTGGCAACACGCCGAGGTCTCTTTGAATATATTTGCAGTTTTGCGAACGCTTTTTACCGGAATATTTTTCGATATTGGTGTTTGCAGTTTTGTGGTTTTTCCTGCAATTCTTTATTATTTAGTGTTGCCAAATAAATTTGTCGGCTCGCTTCTGGATAAAATTTTAATCTATTTTTTCTTCACGCTGACAGTTTTTATTTTAGTCTTTGTCTTCTTTGCAGAAATCACTTTTTGGGAAGAATTCCGAACGAGATTTAATTTTATAGCCGTTGATTATCTGATTTACACGCACGAAGTAATCAGCAATATCCAAGAATCCTATCCTTTGCCGTTGCTCATTACTGGAGTTTTAGCAATTACTTTTTTAATCATTTTTGTTATTTATAAAAGAGGAATTTTTACAAAAACTTTCCTAGTCGGCGCTCCATTGAAAAGTAAATTGACGCTCTTTTTTACAGCAATACTTGTGATGGGATTTTATATTTCTTTCATAAAAAATACCCAGGCAGAATGGTCTTCCAATCGATACAATAGCGAAATTTCAAAGTCCGGAATTTATTCTTTCTTCGCTGAATTCCGAAATAATCAGATGAAATACACAACGTTTTATACTTCGATTGATGAAAATAAAGCCTGTGAAATTGTGAAGAAAAGGATAGCAGAAAGCAATGCCAAATTCCAGAAAAGTAATTTTTGCATTCGAAGAGATATTCAAGATTTAGTTCCTTCAGAAGCAAAACCAAACGTGATTTTTATCTTGATGGAAAGCATGAGTGGCAGTTTCATGAAGGAATTTGGAAACGATAAAAACATCACGCCTTTCATGGATGATTTGGCTCAAAAAAGTATTTTCTTTAGCAATTTATATGCTACAGGAACAAGAACCGTTCGCGGCATGGAAGCCGTGACGCTTTGTATTCCGCCGACTCCAGGGCAAAGTATTGTGAAACGTCCGAACAATCAAAACCTTTTTACGGTCTCCAATGTTTTTGCCGACAAGAAATATAAAAGCAATTTTTTCTATGGAGGCGATGGCTATTTTGATAATATGAACAGCTATTTCGGAGGCAACGGATTTACGATTTATGACCGAGGAAGAGGAAGCGTTTTAAGTGATAAAATTAAAACAGAGCGCCATAATATTGATGACAACGAAGTGACTTTTGAAAATGCTTGGGGAATTTGCGATGAAGATATTTATAGCAAAATGCTTAAAGTAGCAGACGAACATTATGCAGAAAAAGTTCCTTTTTTCAATTTCGTAATGACGACTTCCAATCATCGGCCTTACACTTATCCTGATAATAAAATTGATATCTCATCAGGATCTGGGCGCAATGGCGCGGTTAAATATGCTGATTTTGCTTTGGGAAAAATGATTGAAAGTGCTAAGAAAAAACCATGGTTTAAAAATACCGTTTTTGTAATTGTTGCCGACCATTGCGCCAGCAGTGCAGGAAAAGATGAAATTGATGTTGCGAATTACCATATTCCGGCGATAATTTATAATTTGCCAAATCACGAGAATCTGAAAATCCAAAAGCAATGCTCGCAGATTGATCTGTTTCCGACGCTTTTCTCGCTTTTGCATTGGAGCTATCAGTCTGATTTTTTTGGTAAAAACGTGATGCAATCTGATTTTGAAGATCGAACTTTTGTCGGAACCTACAGAAAATTGGCGTACATGAAAAAAGACCAAATCATGATTCTTTCTGATCAAAAAAAACAGGCATTTTACCATTGGACCAAATCTAATAATGAGCTGAAATCCATTCCGTTGGAAAAAGATTTTTTAGAAGAAGCAATTGCTTGGTACCAAACGGCCGATTATTTATTTACAAACAAATTACTCGCTGAATAATGTATATCCACTTTATAATCAACCCTATTTCAGGCAAAGGCAAACACGGAATTACGAAAGAAATATTGCAAAAATTCTTTCCTGAAGATTGTGTTGAAGTTGAATTTTCTGAATATAAAAAGCACGCCATACTTTTGACACAAAAAGCTATTCTGAAAAATCCAGATATAATTGTGGCTTGTGGAGGCGATGGAACAATTAACGAAGTGGCGTCATGTTTAGTTGGTACTAAGATAAAATTGGGCATAATTCCCATCGGTTCAGGAAATGGCTTGGCTTCCAATTTGAATATTTCTAGCATTTTGGAAGAAGCAATTTGTGCTATAAAAACTGGAAAAACAGTCACAATTGATGTAGGCAAAGCGAATGATCATTACTTTTTCAGCAACATCGGATTGGGAATTGACGCTTTAATTATCAAGAAATATGAAGCGAAAAAAAAGAGAACGCTTTCAGGATATATCAATGCTTCGCTGAAAGCAAGTTCGCAATTTAAAGCGCAGAAAGCTATTGTTTTTTGTGATGGAAAATTTACAGAAATTGATCCGTTTTTGTTGTTTATTTCAAATTCAAACCAAATGGGATATGGCTTCAGCCTTACGCCAAAAGCAAAACTTTCAGACGGATTTTTAAATTTGCTGTGCATTCCAAAGCTGAATTTTTTTCAAAAATTACGCTTTGGGTTTGCTGTTTTGGCTAAAAAGACGGATGAATTTAACAAAGGAAAACAGCAACTGATTCAAAATCTAAATATAGAATTTCCAGAGAAAATCTTTACCGATATTCAAATTGACGGCGAATTTTACAATTTAAAAACAAATAAGATTGAAGTTTCCATCCTTCCAAAAGCTTTGGAAATTCTGGCTGCATAAATTATTTGCTTACATTTAATTAAATTTGGGAACATGAATATTTTAATAGCAGAAGATGAAATCGGAATTTCAAATTTCTTGAAGCAAGGCCTTGAGGAAGAAAATTACAAAGTGACAGTTGCCAATGACGGTGAAAAAGCTTTGCAGTTTGCCTTGAAGCAAAACTTTGACCTGCTTCTTTTAGATTGGATGCTGCCAAAGCTTTCGGGTATCGAAATCTGCGCTTCTTTCAGAAAAAATAACAAGCATACGCCGATTATTTTCCTGACAGCGAAAGATACGGTGCAAGAAACTATTGAAGGATTAAAAGCTGGAGCGAATGATTACATTAAAAAGCCCTTCAGTTTTGACGAACTTTTAGAGCGAATCAAAGTACAGTTCCGGATTTTAAATCCTGAGAATGAAGCTTATTCTTTAGGTCCGATTCTTTTAAAGACTGAAACGCACCAAGTTTTTATAAATGAAAAAGAAATCTTGCTGACACAAAAAGAATTTTCTCTTTTAGAATATCTGATTAAAAACAAAGGAATTGTCTGCACCCGAAACCAGATTATCAAAGAAGTCTGGAACATTCATTTTGACTACGATTCTGGTGTAATAGATGTTTTTATAAATTCTATCCGCAAGAAACTCGGACTCAAAAAAGAAGAAGATTACATCAGAACAGTTCGCGGAATTGGCTACATTGCAAATGAAATCTAGCGAAATTATGCTTCCATTTTCTTTTAAAAATAGAATCGCTTTTTACAATCTTATCAGTGCCGCATTGCTGATTTTGATAGTTTTCGGCATCATTTATTTTATTGTTTCGCTTTCTGTGAATCAAGATATCAACAATGATTTAGATGTTGAGATTAACCACCATCAATATTATGTTGCGAAGCAAAATACGCAAAATGTGCTTTTAGTAGAACCTGGTGAGTGGGATGAAGTAGAGCACAACGAGATAGAGATAAATCCGATATTTGTGCAGATTTTTGACGCCAACGGTAAGTTTTTCCAGAAATCTCCTAACTTAAAAGAGGAAGATTTAAAGTTTGATGGCATTAATCAGAAAATCCATTTTGAAGATACTTTTTTGGCAGGCATACCGATTAGGCAAGTTCAGGCACCGCTTATAAATAACGACAAAACGATTGGTTATGCGGTGATTGCCATGTCGGTTGAAGAACCAGTTAGAGTTTTAAATAATTTAAAAATCGTGCTGTTTGTCACTTTCCCGATTGTGATTTTTGCACTCTTTTTCATTACCCGAATTATTGCGGGAAGAAGTATCAAGCCTGCCGTAAATATCATCAGCACAGCCAGCAGAATCACCAATAGCAATTTGAGTGAAAGGATTGAACTTCCTAAGAATAAAGATGAACTTTTTGAATTGTCTTCTTCCATAAATCAGCTTTTAGACCGAATAGAAAATGCTGTAATTCGCGAAAGAAAATTTACATCTGACGCTTCGCACGAACTTAGAACGCCGTTGGCAGTCATTCAAGGAACGTTGGAAGTCTTGATCAGAAAACCGCGCGAAAGCAGTGAATATGAAGAAAAAATAAAATATTGCATCAGCGAAGTAAACCGTTTGAATGATTTGGCCGATCAGTTGCTTTTGCTGGCACGATTTGAAAACCAAAAGGCAGCAATCAACATAGAAAAAATTGCGATCGATGAAATTATATTGCAAATTTTAGAAAGATATTCCTCAAGAATTGCGTCTAAAAATATTGCCGTGAGTTTTGATTTCCAAAAGCATTTCTGGATTAATTCTGATGCTTACCTGACTTCAGTAATTTTAGAAAATCTGCTTTCAAATGCAGTAAAATATTCCAATCAAAATGGCAAGATTGTCATTGTGCTATCTGAAGAATCAAGCACGATAAGCTGTGCAGTAATTGATAACGGAATCGGGATTTCAACTGAAAATCTAAAGAAGATTTATGATGAATTTTATAGAGTTGAAAATTTAAAGGAAAACGCTGCAAAAGGAACAGGTTTGGGACTTTCGATCGTGAAAAGGCTTTCTGCCTTACTTCAAGCGACTTTAAAAATAGAGAGCGACACCGAAAAAGGAACTGTGGCTACGCTTATATTCAAAAAATAATCAATAGAAAAAGAGCATAAAAAAAGCCCAGAATTACTGGGCTTTACTATTTTTACTCTTCTGCTGCTTCCCCAGATTTTCTGTAGATGAAGCTTCCGTAGATGTGTCTTCTTGCAAAACGGCTTGGCGATTCAGCATTGACCATTTTCACATAAGTATTTCTTGGAACACCAATATACTCATACATATTTCCGTTCAAATGCTGCACTTTCAAGATCTGTTTTTCATAATAAAAATCATGAATGTTAGATTTTGCAATAGTTTCAGTATATTCTTCTTTATATTTTTCTTGCGTTTCATGGTTGATGCTTACTAAAAAGTGGTAAGCTTCAATCACGGTTTTGCTTTTTTCTTCTGCCTCTAATTTTCCAGCCTCGTCATTTACAAATTTATCAGGATGCGCATCTTTCATCGTATTTCTGTAAATTGTTTTCAACTCTTTTAAAGTAACGGTTTTGTCAACCCCAAGAAGCTTTCTGTGCTCAATAACTCTTTTCATAATTTTGAATCCTTATTTCGGGGTGCAAAAGTAGGTAAATTAAAATGAAATATCATAATGAGTTGTGTATTAATTTGTTTTGCCATGCAGAAAACGTTTTTCGGTGCTATTTTTACTTATTTATAAGGAAATACTATAGGAGTTTTTCAAGCAGAAAGTTTTTTTGATTGTCATAAGCAATTGCTTTCAATCAAATTTTCTCTAGAGAATGGAGTTCAACCTCTAGAGATGAGAGTTAGACCTCTAGAGAATGGAGCTAGGTCTCTAGAGAAAGGAGTTCGACCTCTAGAGAAAGGAGTCGGGTCTCTAGAGAAAGGAGTTCGGACTCTAGAGAAAGGAGTTCGGCCTCTAGAAATTGGAGTCGGGTCTCTAGAGATTAGAGTAAATCGATAAAAAGGAATGATTTTTATACCAAATTCTATGTTCATAGAGCTAAAGCCACATAAGCACTAAATTTTTTTAAAATAGAAGCGTAAATTAAGACAGAAAGTTATTTTCAATTCTTAATTTGCGCTTTTAAAATATAATTCTTTTATGAATAACTCTAAAATCAATGATCAGTCGCGTCCTAATTACACAGTACCGCTGATTACCATTACTTTGCTCTTCTTTATGTGGGGTTTTATTACCTGCATGAATGACATTCTTATCCCTTATTTAAAGAAATTATTTGCACTTAGTTTTGTAGAATCTATGCTGGTTCAGTTCTGTTTCTTCGGAGCTTACTTTCTTGGTTCTTTGGCTTATTTTGCAATTTCTTATTACAAAGGCGACCCGATCAACAAAGTTGGATACAAAAAAGGAATCCTTTCCGGGATTGTTTTGTCTGCTACAGGCTGTGTTTTATTTTACCCAGCGGCAACTTTTTCTGTATATGGATTGTTCCTTGGAGCCTTGTTTGTTCTAGGTTTAGGATTTACTATTTTGCAAATTACGGCCAATGCTTACGTTTCTTTATTAGGAACAGAAGACAGTGCATCAGGGCGTTTGAATATGACGCAGGCATTTAATGCTTTTGGAACAACAATCGCTCCTATACTTGGAGGTTACCTAGTTTTTGGACCAGGCGGCGACCATAATATTACTGCAGAAGCAACCCGCATTCCGTATCTTGTGTTTGCAGGAATTTTGCTTTTGGTAGCCGTTTTGATTTATAACGTAAAACTGCCTTCCTTCCAAACAGAAGAGACGGAGCAAAAAGGACTCGGCGCTTTGACTTTTCCGCAATTGCGTTTAGGCGTTCTAGGCATTTTCTGCTATGTTGGAGGAGAAGTAGCCGTGGGAAGCTTTATCATCAGTTTCTTAGAATTGCCAAGCATCACAGGTTTGTCTGAAGCGGTGAGCAAGAATTACCTAGCGATGTATTGGGGCGGTGCGATGATTGGCCGTTTCTTAGGAGCAATTTCTTTAAACCACAGTATCAGCGCTAGCAAAAAAGCAATCTACATGATACTTACAGCTGCGGCGGTTTTCTTTCTGATTTACAGCATTGTCAACCTGACATTTGATCAAATGAGCTTCTTCTTGATTTTCTTGGTATTGAACTTTGCGGCCTTTATGGTTGGGAAATCAGCACCGGCAAGAACATTGGCAATCTTTGCTTCAATTAACGTAATCTTATTGCTTTCAACAATGTTCAGCACAGGATATATGGCGATGTACAGCGTTTTAGGTATTGGAATCTTCAACTCGATCATGTTCTCGAATATTTATACCTTAGGTATCGCGGGACTTGGAAAATATACCAGCCAAGGTTCGTCTTTATTGGTCATGGCTATTTTAGGAGGTGCTTTAGTACCGTTAATTCAAGGTGCGCTAGCCGATTCTGAATTTGGCGTGCAGAAATCATTTATTGTTCCTGTATTCTGTTACCTATACATTCTTTTCTTCGGAATTTATTGTGCTAAGAAATTAAAGTTTGTGGAACATGCTAAAGGTGTTTCTGGGCATTAATTTTTTTAAAATAATATTAAAAGAGGCGGTTATGAGCAATTATGACTGCCTCTTTTTGTTTGAAGCTTGTTTTGCATAAAACATCTATGCTTTTAAGGTTCTTCTTTAAGAGTATTTTTTATCGATTTTATAATTTATGTACGAGTAATTTAATGGTAAACAATCCACTAGATGCTAGGTTGTAAGCTTTTAATGGGCTAATTGACAGAATATTATTTCTTTAAAGAGTTAAAAATAATTTTTTAGTATGAAAATATTTCCTAGTATTGAATCAATTTTTAAGTATCAAAGCCTGCTTTTAATTTATTATAAACACACAATATGAAGAAGCAAAAAAATAATCTTTTTATGCCAAGAATAACTAAATCAGAGGCACTAGAAAAATTACACTTGTTGCTAAGATTGATAATTAAACCGGAGCAAAAAGCTGTACCAGTCGAAATTAAAAAACAGATGACAACAACATGGAAGCCGATATCTTTAAGTGAACTTCATGATGAAATTTATAAAACAGAAATAGAGTTGAATGGAGAACTTTGGAACTTTTGGGAATTGATTAAAATTGACCCAGCAAAATGGACAGAGAAGAAATATGGTCATGATGGTGGCGGATTTTGGGTTGTAGCGATTTGTGGAACAAAAATTATTTGGTATAATGACATTGAAGATGGTTTCAATATTTCAGACTATAGGACATACGGACAAATTGAAAGATATTATTGTAATCAAGATGAGCTAAATTCAGCTGTAACTCGATTATTTGACTTGGTAAAATTCGGCGGAGAAATAATTGGGCAAGCAGGACCACCACAAAACTTAGTAAAATAACAGCAGATGATTAAATTATTAAAACATTTTTTATCACCTAAAAAGCAAAATCAATTAGTTGGAATTGTAAAATATTCTGATAAAATAATTATTGAAACTTATCATAAAACAGATACTGGAGTTTATGTTAGGTCTTCTGAAGTAAGTGTAATTCCATCTAATGCTTCTGCTATGGAAATCGGAGAAAGTGTTTTTATGCATCTTAGTTTAAGTAAGTCAAGAATAAATTACACAAAATATGATAATAAGAAAAGTGCTGAAGACTATAAAAAAAGCACAGGCTTAAAATCAATCAAGGCACAGATGAATGATTCCAAGTACATTTCTGTAGATCGCAATAAAGATAAGTTAATCGTCACGCCACATATTAATGGAGGAACAACTGGAGATCAAAGGGGATATAGGGAAAAAAAGGATTTTAAAAAAAATCTAGAAAATGTAAGTTCATTTGAATTAGGAAAAATAATTAACGAAACCTGGCAGGATTGTGAGTAGAAATAATCTCAGCGAGCAGGAATCAAATTAGAGTTCAATTCTAAAAATAAGCAAATGATAAAACAAGCAGAAAAGGAATCGCTTTTGTAAAAAAAAAATAAATAGTCAGCAATTGCATGAATTTTAAAGCTTAGTAAGTATAAATTTATAATTTTGATAGAAATATAATAGCAAACATCTAAAAATAACATGAATATAATAGAACTAAAAGAGAGACAAGACTTTTCTAACGATATTAAATTAAGCAGTATTTATTCGCAGTTTGGAGAACTTCTATACGACTTAAAAAAGAAAGAATTATCTATAAATAGTATTGAATCGATCAATGTGAGTGTTGAAAAAATAAATTCTTCATTGCTTACAGGAAATGAATTAAGAAAACTTGTGAAGCAAGAACAAACGGCAATTTTAAAACAGGTTGAAAAGGAACATAAAATCGTTCCGAAAAATTATTATCGAAATCTTTGGATGTTGCTTGGATTTACTTGTTTTGGATTGCCAATCGGAGTGACTTTTGGATTAAGCATTGGCAATATTGGATTAATGGGAGTAGGATTACCTATCGGTATGGCCATTGGTTCTATTGTTGGTTCTGGTTTGGACAAGAAAGCACTAAACGAAGGAAGACAATTAAATTTAGAAATTAAATATTGAGTTTTGGATTGGGGGAAAAAGTTTAGTTCTGTCGATTTAATAATTCTGTTATGTATTTGATTTATGATTAGACTCATTTTATTATCGAGATTTTAAATGTGTTTTAAGAGTAATTATTATATGAGATAAAAGCAAAAAACTATAAAAAAAGATGAAGAAAATCATTCTTATTGCTGTCACAATCATAGCTATCTTGCTACTGGCAACAAAATTATTTAAAACAGAGACTGTTTCAATTGCTAGTAAGGTTTATCATTTAAATTATGAATATGCAAACCATTTGGAGATGCATAATCTTTATGGCAAAGTAAAAACTGTAAAAGAATACCGTTATAAAATAACACGATCTGTTAAAGATACTGCCAGTTTAAAAAAAGAGCTTGATATGTATTTCGTAACTCAGTATAACCAACATGGAAATATCATAACTTCAACACAATTTCGTCAAGATAATAGTGTTGCAATGAAAAAGGATTATAAATATGACATTCACAATCGCATAATCCAAGAGATAAGTGCAGATCAGCCTCTAACTATGGGAAATATTACAAAGACAACTTATGATGAAATAAATAGAAGAAATAGTGAGGTTTCCACTTCGCTTATTCGCGGTTCACTTATAAGTTCTAGAAAATTTTCTTATAACGACAAAAATCAGGTCGCCGGCATGGATATTTTTTATGCTTATGATAATGCTGCTGATCAAAGAACGTATAAATATGATAGTAATGGCAATATGATTGAAAGCAGGCAAAAACAAAAATCAGGAGAAAATCTCACAACTATTAGTTATTTTCCAGATATGCATTTGCAAAAGGAAATAACAATTTACAGTCAGGAAGGAGAACCTTTTTCTATTGTAAATGAATATGACCAATACAAGAATCATATCAGAATTGATAAATATGACGGGAAGAAAAGAGCCAATTATGGAAGCGAAATCAAAAAATATACATACGATAAAAACAAAAATTGGATTAATTGTGTAGTGACATATGTCGCTAAAGAAGGACCACAATATAATGGTAAGTCGTTGACAACAAGGGAAATTGCTTATTACTAGGGTGTCGTACTGAAAAATGGACTTAATCTAGACTGTCAAAATTAAAATAGATTTCTACTAATATTTCAATTTCAAATTATAAAAAAAGCCCTGCAACTGCAGGGCTTTCTCTTTATTTTTTAATTATTTTATCTCGAAATAACTGTCCGTCTGTAGTTTCAACTGTTAAGACGTAAATTCCTGATGAGTAACTGCTTGCATCCAATTGAAAAGAGGAAGTTTTTTCAACTTTATGTGTTGCAACAACTCTTCCTTCAAGCGTAGTTACCGTGATTTTAGAGATCTCTGAATTATCTAAAGAAAGATTTAAAATCGATTCTACAGGATTTGGATAAGCCAAAAATTCAAGTTCATCCGCAAATTTACCTGATGCGACATTTTCTCTCGCTACAGATTTTGTGCAGGGACCAATCTTAGCTAAGAAGAGTGAACCTGATTTGATGTGCGTATTTGCTCTCAGTTCAACCAGCACTCCTGCTCGAAGCGTGCTATCATATCCCGAGCCTACTGTATAGTTTGCAAAACCTCTTATTCTGTTCGAAGCCTGATGCAAAACAGTAGTAGCTGTTTCGGGTGTCGAAAGATTGAGGATGGCCACGCATCCTTGAGCTTGAAGTTGCAATGCTCCAAGAAAGAGGATGAGAAAAAATATAAGTTTTTTCATAATGCTGCTTTTTATTAATTTTTAGCGACTAAGCCCATCACCAATTTTTTTAGCTCTTTTAATTCTTCTGCTTGTTTTTCATTAATCTTATTTTGCTCAATGATGTACAAAGTCAGTTCTTCTATTTTCTCTTGCTGTATTTTTGCCATTTCGCCTACAGAAATACCATCTTCTTCAATTTGTTTTCCAGATGGCACATTGATCAGATGTCCGTTTTGAGCAATATGCTGTTCTACTTCTTTTAATGTTGGCAATTGATAGTCTTTTTCAAAAACATAATCAGCCCATGTTGTGGCAACGCGTATTTCTTCAGCAAGAAGTCCTCCTTTTACAAAGAATTTGTATTTAGAAACATCTACAGAGCCTGCGGTTGTAGGGAAATCTGTTACAGCTATACCTACTTTTCCTGTTCCGAAATCTCCCTTTATAAGAGGTGCTGGTTGTGAATAATTATAATTTTCTACGATAAAAGCACCGTCTATCGTTTGGTCGAAGCCAGATCTTATGCCTAGAAAAACGTTTCCTTTTCCGATAGTTCCTTCTCCTGCACCAAGGCCGACATACACATTATATCCTCCCGAACTGTAATTTCCAGCTTCCATGCCTAGAAAAGTGTTATGGGTGTCATTGTTTGCATAGCCTGTGTAGCCACCTACATAAGTATTTGAATGGCCACTGGTTTCGTCGCCGGCGGCAATGCCCACAAAAGTGTTAGCAAATCCATTAGTGTTGCTTTGTCCTGCATAGGATCCAAGGAAGGTGTTTCCCCAATTAATATTGTACTTTCCGCTGAAGTTACCAACAAAAGTGTTGTGGTTGCCAAGTGTATTCGACATACCCGCCTCATGTCCATAATAAGTGTTTTGACCAGCTCCGCCACTTCCGGCACCGTCTCCACCGCTCGTTAAGGAGCTATTGGATTGAACATTTTGCGCATTCGCAAATAAAAAACTCAGGCCAAAAAGGCCAACAAATAGTAGTTTGGATTTCATGTTAAATAGAATTAATAGGTTAATACTGTAAATTTAATAAATTCATTTTGTCATTTATCACTTACGAAAATATATCACAAATTCGCATATCGCGAATTGCTATTTCTTTATAAAAGCGCTTTTTTGTTTTGTATTTAACTGTTTTTCAAAAAGTTAGATTTTTATTAAGTCTATGTTATATGTTTTAAATAAATGTTAAGTATTGATTGTAAATGTTTTGTTTTCAAAAAAATAAAATGATTAAATCTAACACACTGAGTTTTTAGGGATTTATAAAAAACTATGATTCATAAGAAATTATGATTATTATTGTAGGAATAATTTACGCAGAAAGATTTTAATAAATACTGTCTTTTTTACCATGCATAATTAATTTAAGCCAAATTAATTCAGAAATAAAGGTGCTTAACTAAAGAAATCATTTAATCAGATACTATTAAAATGGAAAATAATTGTTTGAATTGTAATTGTGTAATAACTGAGAATTTCTGTGGCAATTGCGGGCAAAAAAAGTATAATAGAATTAATAAAAAATATATTGTTGATGAATTGCAGTACTCATTGCTTCATACAAACAAAGGGTTTTTATATTCTGTAAAAAATATTCTAAAAAATCCGGGCGAAACAGCGAGAGATTTTATTAATGGAAATAGAGTCAATCATTATAAGCCTATTTTGCTAGCGTTTATGTTAAGTGGTATTTCAGCCTTTATATCTTATAAAGTCATCGGTCTGAATACAATAATGAAAGAAATGTATGCTGAAAAGCAAATGTATGCGGATACTATGAATGATTTTCTTTCTTTTGCAGGGAGCTACAACTCTTTCATGATGTTATTGCTGATTCCTATTTTTGCTGTTTTTACAATAACAGTCTTTGGTAAATGGGGACAAAATTATTATGAGCATGTAGTAATGAATGCTTATATATTGTCTTATTATACTATTACCAATATCATTATAGTTTATCCTTTACTGTATTTTTTCAGACATGATCTTGATGTTTTTATACCTATTACAGTACTGGCAATATTGGTAATTCCATTTATATTAGTTTGGTTTTTTAAAGGTTTTTACAAAGAGAAAAGCCTTAAAAGTATAATTCTTAGGATACTTTTGCTAATAGGATTGCTAATTATAGCTTATATCGTTATAATATTCGCAATTGTTTTTCTCTACCTGCTTCCAAAAGGTCCAGAAGGATTAAAACAGTTTTCAAGGTAATTAAAAAGCAATAATCTTTCTAAATAGAAAATAAACGAATGAATAGAATTTTGTTTTTTGCGCTATTCGGTTTGCTATTTTTAAGTGGAAATGCTCAAGATTTTAATCCAAAGACGTTAGCGCTTCCTGAGAATCCAACTGTTGAAGATTTTTCTTTTCTAAAGCAAGAATTGAAAGATGCTCAAGTAATAATGCTAGGAGAAAACACGCATTTCGATGGCAATGTTTTTGAAATAAAAACCCAAATTATAAAATACCTCTATCAAGAATTGGGCTTTACTACAATTGCTTTTGAATCGGGAGTTTATGATGTTTGGAAAGCTCAAGAAAATATCGCTAAAGGCGAAAAAACAAAAACGGCTTTTGAAAAATCTTTGTTCCCAATTTGGAGCAAAACAAAAGAATTTCAAAGCTTTATTGAATTTTTTGATAAAAATAAAACCAAATTAAAGGTTTTTGGTTTTGATAATCAAATTACTGGAGAATATGGCGAAAATGAGCTTGTCAAAGATTTGTTTTCCTATTGTAAGCAACATCAAATTACGTTCAAATTAAATAATGACGATTTAGAATTATTAATGGAATCGATTACCAATTCTGGTGTGTTTGATGAAGGTGATATAACTTACGAAAAATATAAAACTGCACTGACTAGTCTGGCTAACAGCATTGATAAAAAACCAAAAGAAGAAATTCATTTTTATTGGAAACAAATTGTCCAAAATCTTTTGGCGCTTGGTGAAGAGAGCTATACTATGAAAGAAGGAATTGTAAGCGCTTTTTATGTAAGTTCTGATGATAATAAAAGGGATAAGCAGATGGCTTCTAATTTGTTAGCATATATAAAAACACATCCAAATGAAAAAATAATTTGCTGGGGAGCAAACGTGCATTTTGCAAACGATATAACTTCCGTTAAAGTTTCTCACTTAAAAGATTTTATTTCAATGGGCTCTTATGTTAAAAAAGAAATAAATGAAAAGATGTATAGCCTGGCCTGCATTAGTGCAAATGACTCTATATATTTAAATAAAACATGGAATAGAACACCAATAAAAACGAGTTCTTTCGAATACTTCTTAAAAAATAAAAGCAAACCACATTTATTTATTTCATCAAACCAAGATGAAATGAAAAATATAAAATCAAATAGATTATTCAGCCCGATTGATTTTATAGACGCAAGATTAGATTTGTTGCACGACGGTTATTTGTTTTTTGAGCAAATAAAACAATCTACATACATTGAAAGTGATGAAAATGGAGTAGAAAATAGCAAGAATGAAGCAAATTTAGTAAGTGTTGAAAAAGCTAATAAAAAAGAATTAAAATCAGAAGAGATAATTTTAGAGGAAGTTTTAGTTGTTTCCTATAGCAAAAAATTTACGTATTCGATCATCAAAAAAGCGATAGAAAATAGCAGCAAAAATTATCCAACACAATCTTTTAATTCGCTGCAATTTACCAATATCGAAGCAAGAGTAGAAAATGAAACGATACTTGATTTTGATTTTATAAATATTCAATATGATCAAGGCTATAATCAAGTAGATCGAAATGCTAAACAATTAAAAGAAATAAAATGGAATGTCAAAAATGATTACATTCCCACAAGTAGTAGACAATTTTGGAGTCTGACCTATAATAATCCGATTATGTATGGCCGTTTTCTGAATATTAGAAAATCAAAAAAATTCATTTTCAAAATAGATGAAATCAAAATTTATAATAATAAAAAAGTATATGTTATAGATTTTTCAATTCCAAGAGACCATTTTACCTATACGCAAAGAAGTATTCCTAGTAATTATTCAGGAACATTATATATCAATAAAGATGATTTTGCAATTGTAAAAATCATTGAAAATTGGGAATTTAAAGAAAGCGAAGAAGATTCAAAATATGATACTCATGGCTGGATTGAAAAATATGTAAAAAAAGAAATTAAGAAAGAAACTGTAGAAACTAATTTTGAGAAATGGAATGGTTTATATTATTTGTCAAGTTCTGAAATTGAAATAACGGGAAGTTTATATGATAAGGATAAAAAATCATATCCGTTAAAAATGTACCTCGACTCAAGTTGGAAAGATTTTAAAACGGAGAATCCAACTAAAATATCTTATAAAGAAGAACAAAATCTATTTGACAAAGTTAAATCGAATAACGAATTTTGGGAGAGTTATTTTCTAAAGAGATAATTGATTTACTCGAAGAATTGGTATTTAAAAAATTTAAAAACAAAAAGAGGCTCATCGCTGAACCTCTCTTATCTTGTAAATTCTTTCGCAAACAAACTTAACTTGAAAGCTCCCCATGTCCCACTATCGGTAACTAACTCATGAATAACAAATATAATATTCCTTCGCTACTTTTAGTTATATTATTCTGAGAAATAATTATACAATTGAAAGGCGCGTATTTGCAATTTATTTTATCGATTTTTAGACAAGCTGCAATTTTATTAAATATTATTTTAAATAAAAAGGGATGGCCAATCTGATCATCCCTTTAAATGCAAACAATTTCTTATTTTGAAACTGCTTTAACGCTAATTGCAAAACCGCCACCGCGAGCCATCTGCTGTTTCAATTTAGTTTTAGAAGTAACTTTCATTTTCTTAATTTCATAAGCCTGCGGATTTTTCTCATAATCAGCATTTTTTCCATCAGCATAAATCGTTGCTTCATAAGTCTTTCCTTTTGGAAGAAAATCAAAATTTACATTACCAACTCTTGCGTTTTCATCCGTAATTCCGCCTACAAACCATTCATCTTTTCCTTTTGCCTTACGAGCAATCGTGATAAAATCTCCTGGTTCTGCTTCTAAGATATTCGTTTGGTCCCAATCAATTGCCACATCTTTGATGAATTGAAAAGCATCCAAATGTTTGTTGTATGTTTCCGGCAAATCAGCCGCCATTTGCAACGGAGAATACATTGTCACATACAAAGCCAATTGCTTTGCCAAAGTCGTGTGAACGAAAGAATTATTCTCAGGATTATAAGCGCTCACTTTAGTTTGGAAGATTCCAGGCGTATAATCCATCGGTCCTCCCATCAATCTTGTAAATGGAAGAATCGTTGTGTGGTCAGCGTTATTTCCTCCAAAAGCTTCATATTCTGTTCCCCTTGCCGCTTCATTTCCAATTAAATTCGGATACGTTCTGCTCAATCCAGTCGGTCGAACTGCTTCGTGTGCATTCACCATGATTTTGTAATCTGCCGCTTTCGTGATTGCATACAGATAATGGTTGTTTGCCCATTGCCCATAATGATATTCTCCACGCGGAATGATGTCGCCAACATAACCGCTTTTTACTGAATTATAGCCATTGTCAACCATAAATTGGTAGGCTTTGTCCATGTGTCTTTCATAATTTCTGATAGAACCCGAAGTTTCGTGGTGCATCATCATTTTTACGTTTTTAGAAGCCGCATAACGGTGCAATTCCTTCACGTCAAAATCTGGATAAGGCGTTACGAAATCAAAAACATAGTCTTTAGATTTGCCAAACCAGTCTTCCCAACCTTCATTCCAACCTTCAACTAGAACGGCGTCGAAGCCATGTTTGGAAGCGAAATCAATATATTCTTTTACGTGAGCCGTGTTTGCAGCGTGTTTTCCGTTAGGTTTTGTCTTAGAATAATCTAGTTCGCCTAATTTTACGCTCGTCAAATCATTGTATGCCCAAGTGCTTTTTCCGGTAATCATTTCCCACCAAACACCAACATATTTTACTGGTTTTATCCAAGAAACATCTTTGTATTTTGTAGGTTCATTTAGATTCAAAATCAATTTCGAGGCTAAAATATCAGTCGCTTTATCACTCACCACAATAGTTCTCCACGGAGATTGCGTAGGTGCTTGCATGTAACCTTTGTCGCCAATAGCATCAGGTGTTAAGAAAGAATTTAATACAAAATTTTTATCGTCTAATTCAAGTGACATTGCTGAATAATCTACCAAAGCCGCTTCGTGGATATTAATGTACAAACCGTCTTTGCTTTTCATCATCAAAGGCGTTTGAACTCCAGTGTCAGAAAAAGTCTGCTGTGAAGCATTTGGCGTCACCGCTTCTTTCATTTTACCTCTGATTTCAGATAAATTTGAAGTCACAGTACTATATTCTTGCGTATCAAAATCTCCCGGAAGCCAGAAAGCTTTGTGGTCGCCAGCCAAAGCAAACTGCGTTCTTTCTTCCTTAATTATGAAGTAAGCCAATTCTGCCTGCTCAGGGAATTCATATCTGAAACCCAATCCGTCATTAAACAAACGAAAACGGATTCTGATAAAACGGTCTTTTGCCGATTTTTGCGCAAGCGTAACAAGTAATTCATTATAATTATTTCGGATAGATTTTTGTTCGCCCCAAACTGGGATCCAAGTTTCATCAAACGTTGCATTTTCTGCTTTCGTAACCGTAAAGCCATTCAAAAACGAAGGAACATCTTTAGTTTCAATTCCTAATTTGCTGGTTTTGATAACTGGCTTGCTTTTGTAATTTAATTCATAAGTAGGAGTTCCGTCTGATGTCAAGCTAAATTTCAACTTCAGATTTTTGTCAGGAGAAATCAGTTCTTGTGCCTGCATGATAACGCAAGATACAAGAAGAAAGAGCGCTGTAAATAGTTTATTCATTTGTAGTAAATTATAAAATTATCATTTATCTATCGTAAAAATAGAAAAATCAGCAGGAAATGCCAGACTTTATTTCAAGGTTTATAAAAATGGATTTCATTACAACGTTATAGTTGTCGGTTTTGTTGAAAAGTCTTTTCATGCGTTTTCTTTGGCAAAGCTATTTTCTGTTGTTGTGATTTGTTAAAATAATTTTTCTACATTTACGCTATGAAACAAGCAAGGCACTTTTTGACTGCATTTTTATCGGCATATCTGCTGATACTGATGGTTTTGCCTTGTAATGACGCGCATGCGCAGACAAAAGATGTTTCGGAAACACAATTTTCGCAAGTATCTCAAGCAGAGCGTCACGAAGATTTCTGTACGCCTTTCTGCATCTGTTCCTGCTGTACGACGCCAATAATCGTACAATCAATGACTGTTTTCGAAGTTTCTTATTTCGAAAATCAGTTTACCAAATTACCAAGTTTTTATAAATCGATTATTTCCAATTTCTACGGATCGATTTGGCAGCCGCCACAATTAGTATAATGTTTGCCGATGCGAGTCGGCTGATTTGTCGTGGAATTTCCACAAATAAGATTTAGCGGAAGCTAAAATAAATCAACATTATATTTTCATAATCTATGTTAGATAAGATTATCCATTTCAGCATCCATAATAAATTTATTATCGGGCTGTTCACGCTGGCATTAATCATCGTTGGAAGCTATTCTGCTTACAATCTTCCGATCGATGCCTTGCCAGATATTACCAACAATCAGGTGCAGATTATCACGAGTTCGCCGACTTTGGCAACCCAAGAAGTCGAGCAATTCATCACCTATCCAATCGAACAGGCCGTAAAACCAATCCCAAAAATAGTGGAATTGCGTTCCATAAGCCGTTTCGGATTGAGCGTCGTTACCGTTGTTTTTGAAGAAAATGTAGATATTTATTGGGCAAGGGCGCAAATATCCGAACGCTTGAAAGAAGCGGAAAGCACTATTCCTAAAAACGTCGGAACTCCAGAAATGGCACCAGTCAGCACAGGATTGGGAGAAATCTATCAATATGTAGTTTTTCCTAAAAAAGGCTACGAAGATAAATACAATGCTACCGATTTGCGCACCATCCAAGATTGGATTATTAAGCCACAACTTACCGGAACCGCTGGTGTTGCTGAGGTAAATACGCTTGGCGGTAACTTAAAACAATACGAAATCGCTGTCCAGCCTGACAAATTAAAAAGTATGGGCGTAACGATTCCTGAGATTTTTGAAGCTTTAGAATCTAATAACGAAAATACAGGTGGCGCTTATATCGATAAAAAACCATACGCTTATTTTATCCGAGGCATCGGAATGGTCAGCAGTATTGAAGACATCAATAAAATCGTAGTCAAAAATCAAAACGGAATTCCGATTCTAATTCGTGATATTGCAAAAGTCCAAATCGGTAGCAGTATCCGATACGGAGCCGTAACCAAAGACGGAAACGGCGAGGAAGTCAGCGGTATGGTGATGATGCTCAAAGGCGAAAACAGCGGTGAAGTCGTCAAGAGAGTCAAGGAAAAAATGGAACAGATTAAAAAATCCTTGCCAGAAGGCGTTTCCATCGAACCTTTTATGGACCGCACAAAATTGGTTGACAAAGCAATTCATACGGTTGAAACCAACTTAATCGAAGGTGCTTTGATCGTGATTTTCATCTTGGTTCTGTTGCTCGGAAACTGGCGTGCCGGACTGGTCGTAGCTTCCGTAATTCCGCTAGCATTGCTGTTCGCCATTTCGATGATGAAGCTTTTTGGCGTAAGCGGCAATTTGATGAGCCTTGGTGCGATTGACTTTGGAATCATAGTCGACGGCGCCGTAATCATAGTCGAAGCCATCATTCACAGGCTTCAAGTCAGGAAAAAAGAAACTTTGACTTCCGGCCAAATGAACGAGGAAGTGTATCAGGCTTCTGCTAAAATCAGAAGCAGTGCGGCTTTCGGAGAAATTATTATTTTGATCGTATATCTGCCAATTTTGGCTTTGGTCGGAATTGAAGGAAAAATGTTCAGCCCAATGGCACAAACAGTTTCGTTCGCAATTTTGGGAGCGTTTATTTTGTCGCTGACGTATGTTCCGATGATGAGCGCTTTGGTCTTGAAAAAAGAAACTGGCCACAAGCGAAATATAAGCGATAAAATCATAGAAGGAATCACTAGGTTTTATACGCCAATTCTTGACAAAGCTTTACAAATTAAAGGAATTGTGCTAGCTTCTGCTTTCGGGTTATTTTTAATTTCCTTGTTCATATTCAATACTTTAGGAGGCGAATTTATCCCAACATTAGACGAAGGCGATATTGCAACGCATCTGATTATCGCTTCGGGAAGTTCCTTGTCGCAGGAAATTGAGGCTACTACAAAGGCAGAAAAAATACTAAAAGCCAAGTTTCCAGAAATCAAAATGGTCGTCACCAAAATCGGAAGCGCAGAAATTCCAACCGATCCGATGCCGATTGAAGCGGGAGACATGATTATTCTCTTGAAAGACAAAAAAGATTGGACTTCTGCCAAAACCAAAGAAGAACTGATGGTAAAAATGGAAGAAGCTTTGGAAGATATTCCTGGCGCCACAACTGAGTTTTCCCAACCCATCCAAATGCGTTTCAACGAATTGATGACTGGAATCAGAAGCGATGTAGCCGTAAAAATATTCGGTGATGACATTGACATGCTGGTCAGCAAAGGCGATGAAGTTATGCAGTTAATCCAAGGCGTTGAAGGTGTTTCTGATGCCAAGTTGGAGCGCGTTGCCGGTTTGCCACAAATCACGGTTCGCTATAACAAAGACAAATTAGCGCTTTACGGATTGAACATTGGCGATTTGAACCGCGTCATAAGAATCGGCTTTGCGGGTGAAGCTGCGGGTTCGGTTTATGAGGGCGAGAAACGCTTTGATTTGGTCGTAAGATTGGAAGCCGACAGCCGTCAAGACATCAGCAATTTGAAATCTTTGTTTGTCACTTTGCCTTCTGGAAATCAAATTCCGTTGGAACAAGTTGCTGATATAAAATACGAAGACGGCCCGATGCAAATCAGCCGTGAAGACGGAAAACGCAGAATTGTCGTAGGTTTCAACGTCAGAGGAAAAGATGTGAAAGGCGTTGTAGAGCAGATTCAGGCGAAATTAGATAAAAAGCTAAAGCTCCCGGAAGGATATTATACTACGTATGGCGGTCAATTTGAAAACCTGATCGATGCCAACGCAAGATTGATGGTGGCAGTTCCAATTGCCTTGGGATTGATTTTTATTCTATTGTATTTCACTTTCAATTCTATCAAGCAGTCGCTGTTGATTTTCACCGCAATTCCGCTTTCAGCAATTGGAGGAATCTTTGCCTTATGGCTTCGAGGAATGCCGTTCAGCATTTCGGCAGGTGTCGGATTCATTGCATTATTCGGAGTTTCGGTCTTAAACGGAATCGTCTTGATTGCTTATTTCAACCAGCTTAAAAAAGAAGGCGTGAACGATATTTATGAGCGTATAAAAGAAGGCACAAAAGTCAGGTTGCGGCCTGTGATTTTGACGGCTTCAGTCGCATCATTAGGATTTCTTCCAATGGCAATCAGCAGTAGCGCTGGCGCGGAAGTACAGAAACCTTTGGCAACTGTGGTTATCGGCGGATTGTTGACAGCGACGATTCTGACACTTATTATTCTCCCGATCTTATATTATTATTTTGAAAAAGGATTTAAACGTAAAGGAGAATAGGCAATTGACAATGGGCAATTGACAATTAACAATAAAAAATTTAAAATAAGCAATTAGTAAGCCATATAAAAAAAAATAAAATGAGTGTTAGAAACTTTAAAGAAACAACAGTATATAAAAAAGCATTTATGCTAGCGATGGATATTTTTAATAAGAGCAAAGCTTTTCCAAAGGAAGAGCGATATTCTTTAATTGACCAAATGCGTCGAAGTTCAAGAAGTGTATGTGCAAATTTAGCCGAAGCCTATAGAAAAAAGCAATACCCAGCGCATTTTGTGTCTAAATTATCCGATTGTGATGCAGAAAATTCTGAAACGGGAGTTTGGATCGATTTTGCTTTTCACTGCGACTATATCGATCAGGAAACTAAAATAGATTTGGCATCCAGAAATGAAGAGGTAGGGAGATTATTGCATCACATGATTACTAATCCTGAAAAATATTAATATGAGAAAAAATAAAATAATTAACAAGTTGCAATTAGCAATTGGCAAGTTGCAATTTTTAAAGTTGAGATTTAAATTTCTTGTTATTCTTGCCGATTTTAAATTGCCAATTTTCAAAGATTGCCAATTGCCTATTGCCATTTGCCTATTGCTTATTGCCAATTGCCAATTTTCAAATGCACAAAGCTTGTCTTTAAAGGAAGCTCTTGAATTAGGTCTTAAAAATAACCTCACGATTCAGTCATCTGAACTAGAAAGCAAGATGTATTCTGAATTAAAAGGAAGTGCATACGAATTACCTAAAACTGAAATTACTGGTCAATTCGGGCAAATAAATACTAACGCTCAAGACAAAAATTTCAGCGTTTCCCAAAGTTTCAGTCCGTTTCAATATGGCGCTAAAAAGAAGTTGTTAGTAGAAAACAGCAACTTGAGCCAATTAAAAACAGGAGTAACAAAACAGGAAATTACGTTTAATATCCGCCAGTCTTGGAATGCGCTTTTGTATTATTCTGAATTGAATAAAATGTTGCAGCAACAGAACAATCTGATGCAGAAATTTGTTCGTTCGGCTTCGTTGCGTTTTCAAACAGGCGAAACGAATTCGCTCGAAAAAACTACGGCAGAAGCTAAACAGCAAGAATTGGAACAAAAAATCAAGCATAATGAAGCAATGATTTGGGTAGAAAAATCTAAGATTAAAACGTTTTTGAACCGACAGGAAAACTTTGCTTCAAGCGATACTTCTTTTGTTGCCTTGCCGACTTTGGGGATTTTAGACAGCACTTTGGTCAAGGAAAATCCGAATGTGAAAATGGCCTCGCAACAAGTAAATGTAGCCGAAGCCAACAGAAAAGTAGAAAAATCGACTTTAATGCCTGATATTTCTGCGGGTTATTTTATCCAGTCTCTTACAGGAAACCAAGAAGTAAACGGACAGACGGTTTATTATGACGGTTCGCCTCGCTTTCAAGGGTTTTCGGTTGGGATTTCGCTTCCGATTTTTGCAGGAAGCAATGTGTCAAAGATTCAGGCTTCCAAAACAAATATTGAAATGCAACAGAAGAATGCCGATTACCTGAAATTGGAATTGTCAAATCACTACCAACAGCAGATCCAGCAACTGAATACGTTTCAATCTTTGGTAGATTATTACAAAACTACTGCTCTGGCGAATGTAAATCTGATTACGAAAAATGCTGGAAAAGGGTATCAAAATGGCGATATTTCTTATGTAGAATATGTGCAAGCTTTGGAAACCGCGCTCACCATCAGAACAAATTATATCAATGCAATCCATAATTTTAATCAGACTGTAATCAACCTGCAGTTTTTGGTAAATCAATAAAGATGAACAGAAAAAACATACTATACGGAAGCCTTGCGGTCATTGCAATTGCGATAATCCTTTACTTTTTACTTCGCCATTCCGATACTGACGGACACAATCACGGTGAAGAAAATGCAACTGAAACCGAGAAGCCAAAAGAACATACGCCGATCAAGGAAGTCGAGCTAAACGAGGCGCAATACAATGCTTCGGGTGTTGAGTTGGGAACGTTCTCGATGAAGAATTTGAGTGATGTGGTCAATGCCAACGGCTATACCAAATTGCCTCCGCAGAATCAAGCTGATGTTTCTGTGCATCTGACTGGAATAGTGAAATCGATCAATATTATCGAAGGGCAATCGGTCAAAAAAGGACAGGTGTTGGCAACAATTGAAAGCCCAGAATTTGCGAAGTTGCAGGAAGCTTATCTGACTTCAAAAAGCAATTTAGAATTTCTGACATTGGAATATGACAGACAGAAAACATTGAGCGACGAGAATGTCAATTCTAAGAAAGTGTTTCAAAAGACCAAGGCAGAATTTGATGTTGAAAAGGCGAGGTTCAGTTCGCTGAAACAGCAATTGGCAGTTTTGAATTTAAACGCAGGCAACAATACCAGTTCCATCATGCCGATTGTAGCTCCGATTTCTGGATTTATTACCGAAATAAATATCAAAATCGGAAGCAATGCCGAGGTTGGAAAACCGCTTTTGAGCATAGTCGATAACTCGCAATTGCATGTGGATTTGCTGGTTTACGAAAAAGATTTGCAGAAAGTAAAACCGGGACAAAACATAAGATTCGTGCTGACAAACCAAGACAATACCGAAATCAACGGAAAGGTTTTTAATGTCGGCAAAGCCTTTGAAAATGAAACCAAATCGGTTGCCGTGCACGCTGATATTTCAAACAAAAGCCAGACGCTGATTCCCGGAATGTATGTCAATGCATTGATTGACGTTGGCGCTAGAAATGTGCAGGCTTTGCCGGTCGATGCTGTCGTGAAAGCCGATGGAAGAGAATTTATTTTTATTTTGGAAGAAGGCCATGAAGAGGAAAGTCATGATGAAAAAGAAGGCCATTCTCACGAAGATGGCGACGTACATAAAGAGGAAGGAAAGACCTTTCATTTTCAAAGGATTGAAGTGAAAACGAGCACTTCACAATTGGGATTCGTACAGGTTTCTGTCTTGCATAAAATAGAAGAAAACGCTAAGATTGTCTTGAAAGGCGCTTATTACATCCAGAGCCATTTGGTGAAAAATGAGGGCGGTGGCGGACATTCGCATTAATTTAAATTTTATGAAAACATATTGAGACTGATTTGTGAATTTTGTACATTTATGTGATTAAATTAATGATTATAAGGGAATTATTGCTATTATTGTAAGATATATGTTGTGTGATTTTGATTTATTAGATAATAATTTAATAAATGAAATTCCGTCAATTGAAAATCTTGAATAACTTTTAAGCTTTTTCCAATTTGAGATTTTTTCAGAAAGTTATTTTGAATCTTTTAAACTTGAATCAATTATGCATAAAAAACTACTTTTATTCTTAAGTTTTATTCCTGCAACTTTTTTTGCTCAAGCTGTGAGTCTAGATCCCACGCTTGTTGGTGGCACTTCTTTTAATAATGCCGCAACTGAAATTATAGCGATGCCTGACGGTAAAATACTTGTGGGCGGATGGTTTACCGGCTACAATGGAACTACTGTAAATCGCTTGGCGAAATTGAACAGCGATGGTTCTCTAGATTTGTCTTTTAACACTGGTACTGCTGTATCAAATGGAGGAGATGTCAACGAAATTTTGGTGCTTCCCGATGGGAAAATAATTGTTGCGGGAAGCTTTAATTATTTTAACGGGCTTTCAAAAAATAACATCGTGAAACTGCTTCCGACTGGTGAACTGGACACTTCTTTTGAAAGTGCTCTTCCGCAAAGTTATTTGAATGCAGTGGCTTTGCAGTCTGATGGGAAACTGCTGATTGGTGGAAATACCAACAAGCGCCTTAATCGTTTAAATGTTGACGGAACTATAGATGCTTCGTTTAACGTAGGAACTGGTTTTGATGCTCCAGTACATTCACTGGCCGTTCAAAATGACGGAAAAATTCTTGTTGGGGGCTATTTTACGAGTTTTAATAATACTGAAGCCAATTATATCATACGACTGAATTCTGATGGAACAAGAGATACTTCATTTAGTATAGGTACTGGATTATTTCATAAAGCAACACTCACACCTCAGGTAAAAAAGATTATTGTTCTTGATAATGGAAAAATACTTATAGCAGGACAGTTTGTTTCTTATAACGGCACGCTTTCAAAAAGTTTAATTCGTCTGGAAGCCAATGGAAATATGGATACTTCTTTTAACATAGGAGCCGGATTTGCAACATCTGCAACAGCTGTTGGAATCATTGCTGCAGTCAAAGTACAGCCAGACGGAAAATATCTGATTGGAGGTACTTTCAACCAATGTGACAATCAAAATCATAAAAGCATCGTGAGGCTTAATGTCGACGGATCGATTGATCCTTCCATAAATTTTGGCTCAGGATTTGATATTACCGTTCGTGCAATTGATATCCAAGTTGACGGGAAAACATTAATTCTGGGTGATTTTTCGAGTTATAACGGAGATAGCGTAAGACGCCTCGCCCGATTGCAAACCGATCTTTTGAGCACTGATGAATTTGCTGAATCAAAGAAAGTGATAGTTTATCCTAATCCTTGCAAAGATTTTGTTTCTTTAGATTATGAAGGAGGAAATATTCTGGGCTATTCAATTGTTGATCTTTCGGGCAGGACAATACAGTCAGGAAACGAACACTTAACTACGATAAACACGAGCAATCTTGCCTCAGGAAATTATATTTTGATGCTGAAAACGGATCAAAGTACCGTTTCTAAAAAATTGATTGTTCAATAGTATTGAAGAGATATAAAACCTGTCAGGTGAAGAATTGGGAAAACAGAGAAGCCTTAAAGCCATTTTTATATTTGGTTTTTAAGACTTCTTTTTTATGATTATTCGAGGCTAGTTTGAGCTTTGTTCGAACAATGATGTTACGAAAGCAAATTCATACAAAAATATTTGAAACCGTACCCGAACAAACCTCGAACAAACTTCGAACAAAGTAGGGTGAAAAATGAACCAATAGGTTATTAGATAGTTAAGATAATCTTAACCGTTCAAAAGATGTCAATATCGGTCAAAGCAATTCATAAAAAAGGATGTTTTTATATTGTAATTTTTTTGGTAGGCTTGAATAAATATAGAGCGTGATTTAACTTCTTAAAAGCAACATAATTCACTAAATTGCAGTGACGGCAAATTAGTAGGCCGTCACTATAGTTATGGCACATGATCATTCAGAAATAGGGCATTCCCACAACCACGATAGTAATTTTAAAACTTACTTTCCTGCCATATTCAGCTTTGTTTTACTGGTTTCTGGAATTATTTTCGAGCAGACTGAAGTTGCGTTTTTCAACTATCCGATAAATTTAATTTGGTATATCGTTGCTTATGCTTTCGTAGGCTTGAAAGTCAACTATGAAGCTTTAAAAGAAATTCGCCACGGCAATGTGTTCTCAGAATTCTTCCTGATGTCAATTGCCACCATCGGAGCGTTTTTGATCGGAGAATATTCCGAAGGCGTAGCGGTCATGCTTTTTTATTCCATTGGAGAATTATTTCAAGACGCGGCTGTGGAAAGAGCTCAAAAAAGCATCAAGGCATTGTTAGATATTCGTCCGGATAAAGTGACTGTGATTCGCAACGGAGAAGCTTTTGTCGTCAATCCATCCGAAGTGAAAATAGGCGAAATCATTCAAATAAAACCAGGAGAAAAAGTGGCTTTGGATGGCGAGTTGCTTTCGGGTTCGGCTTCTTTTAATACAGCCGCCTTGACGGGCGAAAGCAAACCTGATACCAAAAATAAAGGCGAAAAAGTCTTGGCCGGAATGATAAATCTGCAGACTTTGGCAGATGTAAAAGTCATGGCTTTGTTCAAAGACAGCAAGCTTTCGCAAATCTTGACAATGGTTCAGGAAGCGACCGCTAAGAAGTCAAAAACGCAATTGTTTATATCTAAATTTGCCAAAATCTATACGCCGATAGTAGTTTTCCTCGCCATTGGCATTGTCTTTCTACCTTCCTTTTTTATAGAAAATTATATCTTCAACGAATGGTTGTATCGCGGATTGGTTTTCTTGGTAATTTCTTGTCCGTGTGCATTGGTAATCTCGATTCCTCTTGGTTATTTTGGAGGAATCGGATTGGCTTCCCGAAACGGAATTCTATTTAAAGGAAGCAATTATTTAGACGTAATGACGAAAGTGAATACCGTAGTCATGGACAAAACAGGAACATTGACCAAAGGTGTTTTTCAAGTGCAAGAAGTGATTTCTGAAGGAATTTCTGAGGGAGATTTGATACGATTTACAGCGGCATTAGAAAGCAAATCCACACATCCGATTGCCAACGCGATTGTGCAGTATGCAAAAGAAAGCCACAAAAAGACTTCGGCAGAAAATGTAGAAGAAATTCCCGGACACGGATTATCTGGTAAAATTGACGGTAAAAATATCTTAGCAGGAAATTTAAAACTCCTAAAAAAATACAATATCGATTATGATACTTCCTTAGAAAATAAAGTGGAAACTATCGTGGTTGTTGCCATTGAAAATAAATATGCTGGTTATTTTCTGATTGCTGATGAAATTAAAGAAGATGCCAAAGAAGCAATTTCGAAATTACACCAGCTCAATATCAAAACCGTAATGTTGAGCGGCGACAAGCAAAGCATCGTTGATAAAGTCGCTAAGGAATTGAATATTGATACTGCTTTTGGAGATTTGCTTCCAGAAAATAAAGTCGAAAAAGTGCAAGAATTGAAAAACCAAGGACGAACAATTGTCTTTGTAGGTGATGGCGTAAATGATGCGCCAGTGATTGCCTTGGCAGATGCCGGAATCGCAATGGGCGGTTTGGGAAGCGATGCCACGATTGAAACCGCAGATATTGTGATCCAGAATGACCAGCCGAGCAAAATAGCTACTTCCATAAAAATCGGAAAACTGACCAGAAAAATTGTGATGCAAAATATCACCCTGGCTTTCGGCGTTAAAGTTATTGTGCTGATTCTCGGCGCAGGAGGAGTTGCCACTTTGTGGGAAGCCGTTTTTGCTGATGTAGGTGTCGCACTTTTGGCAATATTAAATGCGGTGAGAATCCAAAAAATGAAAGTTTAAAAAGTATCTTTGCAAAAAATCTAGAACATGAAAACACTTTTGAAATCCTTGTTGCTATTTATCGGAATGATGGCCTTTTCGAATACCGCATTCGCACAAAAAACAAAAACTATTCAAACGGCTACGATCAAAACCGTGATTCATTGCGACCACTGCAAAGCTTGCGAGACTTGCGGGGAAAGATTTAATAAAACCTTGGTTCGTGAAAAAGGCATACAGATGGTGGAATTGGATGAAAAAGCAATGACTATAAAAGTCGTTTTCAATTCTAAAAAGACCGATTTAGATAAAATGAGACAGGCAATTGCAAAGCTGGGATATGATGCTGACGACTTAAAAGCAGATCCGACAGCTTATGAAGGACTTGACAATTGCTGTAAAGCATAATCTCAAAATATAATTTAAAGTGACAAACGAAGAAAAAGCAATTAAAGCTACCTATTTCAGCATTTTCGGAAATACTGCTTTGGCCTTAATCAAGTGGCTCGCGGGATATTTTGGAAATTCTTACGCGCTGATTGCAGATGCGATTGAGTCAACTTCTGATATTTTTGCTTCGTTTTTGGTCTTATTTGGAATCAAATATTCTAGCCGTCCGGCGGATAAAAATCATCCTTACGGACATGGAAGGGCAGAACCTTTGATCACCTTTTTGGTCGTGGGATTTTTGATTACTTCGGCTACGATAATCGCTTATGAAAGTATTGTAAACATTCAAACGCCGCACGATTTGCCAAAACCTTGGACATTAATTGTCTTGGGAGGAATTATTATTTGGAAGGAAATTTCCTTTCGATTGGTAATGAAAAGGAGCAGGGAAACCAAAAGTTCCTCTTTGGCCGCCGACGCTTGGCATCATAGAAGTGACGCGATAACATCTGTCGCAGCATTTATCGGAATCACAATTGCCCTGACTTTTGGAAAAGGTTTTGAAGCTGCAGATGATTGGGCAGCACTTTTTGCTTCAGGATTTATTTTGTTCAATTGCTATAAGATTTTTCGTCCGGCTTTGGGGGAAATCATGGATGAGCATTTATATGATGATTTGACTGAAGAAATTCGGGTAGCTTCGGTTAAAGTGGAAGGAATTATTGATACCGAAAAATGCTTTATCCGTAAGGCCGGAATGAATTACCATTTAGAGCTTCATGCGATTGTTGATGCAGAAATTACGGTTCGCGAAGGTCATGGTTTGGCACATAAATTGGAAGATTTTCTACGTTTGGAAATTCCTGAATTGGGACATATTTTGATTCACATTGAGCCTAATGAGTATTGAATCAATAGCTTTTAAAATATAAAAACCACAATCCTGAACTTTTAAAGTACGCGATTGTGGTTTTTGATTTATAAAAAATCAGGCTTTGCTATTTTAATTTCTCAATAACTCTTTGTGGATAATCTGTAATAATTCCATCTACTTTTAATGAAATCATGCGTTCAATGTCTTTGTTTTCATTTACCGTCCAGGGAATAATCTTCATGTTTCTGTTTTTTACAGAATCAAGCAGTGCTTGATTTACTAGGCCATAATGCGGTGCATAAATCTGGGGCTTGAAGTTTAATTTTGCCAAGTTTTTGTCCAGTCCTTTGTCTCCGGTCAATAGTGCGATAACAATTTTTGGCGCTTTTTTATGCAAAGCATTTAAAATCTGCGGATCAAAAGACTGCACATTACAATGCTTTTCAATTTTCTTTTTTTGGATGACTTTTAAAACCAAGTCTGTGAATTCTTCAGGTTTAGGTTGTTTGATTCCGTAATCTCCAGCACCTGATTTGATTTCGATATTGTAGCGAATTCTTTGCTTGTTATTTTTTACAATATAATTTTCAATGCTGTCAATCATTTCAGACAATAAAGGCTTGTAGCTCTTCATGCTTTTCTGGTCAGGGAAGGCAGGGTTTGTCCTGAAGCCAGCATCAAAACTTCGAATGCTGTCATAAGTCATCTGGTATAAATTCGATCTTTTCTCTTCTTCTTTTGTAACCGGATTTCCGTCAGGCCAAGAAATGTAAGCCGAATGCATAAAAGTGTCATGAGAAACGACTACTTTTTTATCCTTAGAAATAACCAGATCAAGTTCAATTACAGCAGCGCCTTTGTCAATTGCGCTGTAGAATGCTGGAAGTGTATTTTCTGGAAAATAGCCTCTGTCGCCACGATGCGCTTGTACTTCAACGTAATTTTTGTGTTCTTCTGGGGTTTTTGACTTGCAGCTTAACGCGATGGCAAAAGCGGTTGTGATCAATAGAATGTGGTAATTTTTCATTTTATAGATTTTGGAAAATAGGAGAGAAGCAAATTTAAGGAAACTGAATTAACTAAAAAATAGAGAAGTTTAGCAATTGCGCAAATTTTGGTTAAGAAATGTGCCGAAGTCAGATTACAACCAAAATAAATATCTAAACAGCTGAAATTTTCATAAAATTATTCTTAGTTTTCACTGTGAATTCAAAAGACTTAAAACAACAGGTCTTTGTTTCAACTTAATAAAATTGATTTATCTACTTGCAGTTTGTATTTTTGCATTTATGAATGACAACTTTATAAATGAATACTTTGGGATAGGAATACAAAATGGTAAAACTCCTGAAAATTTGGGTGTTTTGTGGCGATCGGCTCAAAATTTAGGTGCCACTTTTATATTTACCATAGGTAATCGATATGCGAAACAAGCCTGCGATACTCACGATGCGGTAAAAGCAATTCCTTATTTTCATTATGATACTTTTGAAGCTTTTTTTGAAAACTTACCAAAAGGAGCGCGATTAGTTGGTGTTGAATTAGATGAAAAAGCTTCCGATTTAGAGACTTTTGAGCATCCAAGACGTTGTGTTTATTTATTAGGAGCAGAAGATCATGGCTTGTCGCAAAAAGCAATGGATAAATGCCATTATTTAGTGAAATTTAAATCAGAAAAAAGTCTGAATGTAGCTGTGGCAGGAACTATTATTATGTATGACAGAAACTTGTCTAAACCGCGTTCTTGAAGTAAATGTCTCTGAATTTATGCAATATTATTTGTCTGTAGTTGCGAAAATTTCTCAAAATTAATGATTTTATAAAATCTAAATATAAAAAAACCACTAACTTTCGTTAATGGTTTCCTTTGTAAAAAAAATAAATTTTCTACCGATTTATCGAAGATTTAGTTTCTTAAAAATCTATTTCAAGCATTCGGTTAAGTTTTAGAAAAAGAAATAACCAACAGATAATTGAAAAACAGAATTTCTGAATTTATTTGAATCCCCACTTGCATCATTTATATTTGACAAACCAAAATTATATCTTGCGCCAAAATTAATTCCGTTTTCTAGTTTATAACCAACTCCTAAATTAGCAGCGAAATCTACTTTTTTAAAACCATCTTTTACGTTAGTTCCTTCATTTTTGGCCGAAAGTAAATAGCCAATTTGTGGTCCAGCTTCAAGACTCAGTCCTTTTAATACATAATATTTTGCCATTAACGGAACATTTAAATAATTTAACGCAACTATATTTCCATCGCTACCTTCAAAACTATAACCTTGTCCAGAAAACATAACCTCGGGTTGAAAAGAAAACTTTTGCGAAATTGGAATTTCAGTCATTAGTCCAAAATTAAAAGCAGCAACCGGTTCAAGAGTACTGGTATTGTCGCCATTAATGTTAGCAATGTTAACTCCTCCCTTGGCGCCAAATTTAATTTTTTGGGCAGTAACATTTGTAAATCCTAAAACTGTAACAACAGCTAGTACTAAAATTTTTTTCATAAAAAGTGATTTGAATTATTTGAATGCAAAATTCACTTAAGATAAAATAATGAAGGTTTCATAACCTTAAGAATGTATAAAATGGTACTTATTTGCAAGTGTTTTTATACTCATTTGGTGTTTGACCGGTAATTTTTTTAAAGGCTTTATAAAAAGTCGTTTTTGAAGTGAACCCAGATTCTAATCCCATTGCCAACAAATTGTAATTTTCGTATTCAGAATTTGAAATCATTTCTTTGACCGCTTCAACACGATATTGATTGATATAATTAGCAAAGTTTTCTCCCGTTATTGTGTTTACGATCTGTGAAACATATCCGGCGCTTATGCCTAGTTTTTCAGCAACTTTTTCTCTATTTAATGTACTATCGGTGTAAATGTGCTGCTCTTTGCAAAGTATTTCTAGTTTTTGAAAATAAGGATTATCTGCCGTGATAGATTCCTTATACTCTTCTAGTGTGCTATTTTCTATAATTTGCACGTTGGTATGCGAAATTGCCAAATCTGTATTTAAAAAATTATAGACGGCATTTCTGTTTTTGGCAAGTCTGTATTTGTAAATTCCTATATAAGCTGTCCAATGCATTATGAATGTTGCGCATAAAGCCAAGGCGCTCATAGTTGCAGAAATATCATAGTCAAGAAATAAGCCTGCTAGAGCGGTAATTAACCAAGCAAATAATAAGGAAGAAACTATTGTTACTAAGGCAATTATCCATTTCTTCTCTTGTGGTTCTTTTAAATGTCTTATCATAAAATAAGAGTAAATCAGTAAGAAGGGGATAAATGTAATTGCTAAAAAAAGATGAATCAGACTGAGTATGTTGATTAAATTTATGGCCGATTCAGGAATTTTATAAATGCCTGCAATATGATCAAGGTCACATGCAATATTAAGAACGGCAGAATAAGCAAACGGAATAAAACACAGATAAGATTTCTGTTTGCTTTTTACAGCATCGTCAATCCGGTTTATGACAAACATAAATAGGAGAACAGGTAATAGAAATGCCCACTCGACATCGTCAATAAAGCGTAGAAAAGGATGAGGCGTATAGGCGCCTTCAATCTCAAGAACATGATTCAGTAAAAGAATTGAAAGTGTAAATAGTAAACAGGCTAAATATTTATTTGAATTACTATTGAATAAGGAAGACCTCAATATGACTAAACCCAAGACTATTCCTTGGAAAATCGCAATATTTAAAAGTGTTATATAAATCAATTTTATAAAAGTTGTTTAAAATATTTGTTTGGGATCAGGTAATTTTTTTTAAATAAGCCTCATTCATAGGAATCGACAGGCGAATTTATAGTAATGCCAAGAATGTTCTTAAGCGATTAAGAAATGATTAACTAAAAATGATTTGTATAAAAATTACTAATTATCTTTTTAGTTTAATTTATAAAACTTAAAAAAAACAGCTTAATGAATTTCAGAGTGATTCTATTACGAGATAAGTAGTTTATTAGGAAGAGCGAGATATATAAAAACAAAAAAGCCTCAGATTTCTCTGAAGCTTTTACCTTAGTAGCGGGAACAGGACTCGAACCTGTGACCTTCGGGTTATGAGCCCGACGAGCTACCTACTGCTCTATCCCGCGATGTGCGTTTGTAATCTCAATATGTATTTTTGTTTACTGAACCAGTAAAACTTAGTAGCGGGAACAGGACTCGAACCTGTGACCTTCGGGTTATGAGCCCGACGAGCTACCTACTGCTCTATCCCGCGATGTTTCGGGTGCAAATTTACGACGAATATCTTAAAAAACAAGCTTTTTAATGAAAAATGTTTTATTTTCTCTATTGGACTGATATGACTACCTTTGCAGAATAAATTATTTTAGAATGTCACATAAAGCAGGTTTTGTAAATATTATCGGTAATCCAAATGTTGGAAAATCAACCTTGATGAATGCGTTTGTTGGAGAACGTTTGTCAATTATCACGTCTAAGGCGCAAACCACACGCCACAGAATTCTTGGAATTGTAAACGGTGAAGATTTTCAGGTAATCCTTTCAGATACGCCAGGAATTATCAAGCCGGCTTATGAATTGCAGTCTTCGATGATGGATTTTGTGAAATCTGCCTTTGAAGATGCCGATATCTTGATTTATATGGTGGAAATCGGGGAAAAAGAATTAAAAGATGAAGCTTTTTTTAATAAAATTGTTCACGCTAAAATTCCGGTATTGTTGCTTTTGAATAAAATTGACAAGTCGAATCAAGATGTTTTAGAAGAGCAGATCGCACTTTGGAAAGAAAAAGTTCCGAATGCGGAAATTCATCCTATATCAGCTTTGGAAAATTTTAATGTAAAAGAAGTTTTTGGTAGAATTATTGACCTTTTGCCAGAATCTCCAGCCTATTATCCAAAAGATACTTTGACTGACAAGCCAGAACGTTTCTTCGTAAATGAAACTATTCGTGAGAAAATCTTGATCAATTACGAAAAAGAAATTCCATATTCAGTAGAAATTGAAACGGAAGAATTCTTGGAAGATGACAATATTATCCGAATTCGCTCCATAATCATGGTGGAAAGAGATACCCAAAAAGGAATCATCATCGGTCACAAAGGTGGTGCTTTGAAAAAAGTTGGGATGCAGGCTCGTGAAGATTTAGAGAAATTCTTCGGAAAGCAAATCCATATCGAATTATATGTAAAGGTCAATAAAGACTGGAGAAATAGCGCTTACCAATTGAAAAGATTTGGGTATAATAATAAATAATTAAATCAATTGTTCAGATAAATGAAGGAGTTCGTCCATTTGGCGGGCTCCTTTTTTTCTATTAAATCGAGCGATGAGATAGAGCAATAGACAAACATTTAAAAGTGCAAACATCACAATTAAGTCAAATTTTGGAGATTGATCGACTATCCATTTTGAATAAGCAATAATTCCGAAAACAAGAAAAAGTGTTGCTACAATAAAATGAAGTACTAAAAATACAAACCACAAAACTGGGTCAGGTCCAAAAGTCCCTTTTACAAAAGTTCTTCCATCTTCATATTTATCGATTTCGATGTGCAAAGTGGGTGACCAGAATTCACGTCGCAACATTCCGATACCAAGCCAAATATGGTTTCCTGCATTTTTTAATTTAAAATCTTTCGATTCAGAAAGTTTCAATCGTTCAAAACCTGCCTTGATTTCATCAATTGTTTTTGATGAAAACCGTTCAAATCGAAGTCGAAGTTTTATGTTGTTGTCCTTTTTCATAATAACATAATAACCACAAATTTCCCTTTTTATTTTTTAAAGAAAAGCTAAATTCAAGTTAAACATAAGTTATCAAGCTCCGCAAATTCAACTACTTCCAACTTTAGACTTAAAGCTTGAACAAAAGTTGTACCTTTGCAAAATATTTCAAAAAAGATTATGAATAATATTGTTGCGATAGTAGGAAGACCTAATGTAGGGAAATCAACCCTTTTTAATAGGCTGATACAAAGAAGAGAAGCTATTGTAGACTCCGTTTCGGGTGTGACCCGAGACAGAAACTACGGTAAAAGCGAATGGAACGGAAAAGAGTTTTCTGTTATTGATACTGGCGGATATGTTCGCGGATCTGATGACGTTTTTGAAGGCGAAATCAGAAAACAGGTAGAATTGGCAATCGATGAAGCTGATGTAATCATCTTTGTCGTTGATGTCGAAGAAGGAATTACTCCGATGGATGACGCTGTTGCGAAATTGCTTCGCAAAGTGACGAAACCAGTTTTGTTAGCTGTTAATAAGGTAGACAATGCCATGCGTGAAAAAGACGCTGTGGAATTTTATAATCTTGGTTTGGGTGAATATTTTACTTTTGCAAGTATTTCAGGAAGTGGAACTGGAGATTTGCTTGATGCTTTGATTGAATCATTTCCGGTTAAGCCAGAACCTACAAAAGAAGAACTAGAATTGCCTCGTTTTGCAGTAGTTGGACGTCCAAATGCTGGAAAATCAAGCTTTATCAATGCTTTGATTGGTAAAGACAGATATATTGTAACAGATATTGCAGGAACAACTCGTGACTCAATTGATACAAAATTTGACCGTTTCGGATTTGAATTTAACTTGGTCGATACAGCGGGAATACGTCGTAAGGCAAAAGTTAAGGAAGATTTGGAGTTTTATTCTGTAATGCGTTCTGTTCGTGCGATTGAGCATTCAGATGTTTGTATTTTAATTATTGATGCAACAAGAGGATTTGAAGGTCAAGATCAAAATATCTTTTGGTTGGCTGAAAAGAATAGAAAAGGCGTTGTAATTTTAGTAAACAAGTGGGATTTGGTTGAAAAAGATACAATGTCTACAAAAGAATATGAAGCCAAAATCCGTAAGGAATTAATGCCTTTCACAGATGTGCCGATTATTTTTACGTCAGCTATCACAAAACAACGTTTGTTAAAAGCTTTGGAAGAAACAGTGAAAGTTTTTGAAAGCAGAAAGCAAAGAATTGCGACTTCAAAATTCAATGATTATATGTTGAAATTGATTGAAGCTTATCCGCCGCCAGCATTGAAAGGTAAATATGTGAAGATCAAATTCTGTATGCAATTGCCGACGCCGACGCCACAGTTTGTGTTTTTTGCAAATCTTCCTCAATATGTGAAAGATCCTTACAAACGCTTCTTGGAGAATAAAATTCGTGAACATTGGGATTTTTCAGGTGTTCCGATTGATATTTATATTAGAGAAAAATAATAGTAACAAGGAAATAATTTTAAAAAAGGAATCTTCAGTAATGAATATTCCTTTTTTTATTGGCAAAATAGGGCTGTAAAAATTTTCCTTTAAATTTTATCGCCTCCTTGTTTTTTGTGTTTATGTTAAAAAAAATGTAACAAATTATTTTTTCTCATACTAATCTGTTTAATTCGCAGTTATTATCTTACAAATCAATCATCAAATCATCAATTAAATCCCCCTAAATCAATGCCAAAAATTATTGCGTTTTTATTTTTTTTACTGTTTTCTATGGCGCTTTCTGCACAAAATTCTTTTACTATTAAAGGAATTGTCAAAAGTAAAGAGGCGAATAAAGCACTTGAAGCTGCTACGGTTTATATCACTTCTGTAAAAGATTCAACAGTCATTGACTATTCAATTACTGAGAAAAATGGCAACTTTTCAATTGTTGTTCGAAAACAAATGCAACCTTTTGTATTAAAAGTTTCTTCATTAGGTTATGCAACTTATCAAAAAGAATATCCAAATCTTACTTCAAATTTAATCGTTGGAGAAATTTTAGTTGAAGATGCCGTGACCACTCTTGGTGAGGTTGAAATCAGAAGTGAAGCGCCTCCGGTTCGAATAAAAAATGATACGCTTGAATTCAATGCATCTTCTTTTAAAGTAAATCCAGATTCAAATGTGGAAGCTTTATTGAAACAATTACCAGGCGTTGAAATCAGCAAAGACGGAAAAATTACAGTAAACGGAAAAGAAGTAAATGAAATTTTAGTTAATGGAAAGTCTTTCTTTGGAAAGGACGGAGCGGTTGCAATCAAAAATCTTCCTTCAGAGATCATCGATAAAATTCAGGTTTCTGATACCAAGACCAAAGAAGAACAACTAACAGGACAGGGCGCGAGTTCTGATAATAAAAGTATAAATATTACGATTCAAGAAGATAAAAATAAAGGCTTATTTGGGAAATTTACTGGTGGTTATGGTTCTGACGAACGTTATGAAGCTAGTGGTTTGATTAATTATTTTAAAGATAAACAAAAGATTAGTTTTCTCGGAGCTTCTAATAATATCAATGCTGTAGGATTTTCTATGGATGAAATTTTTGATGCGATGGGAGGCGGACGAAATCGCTCTTTCTATTCAAACAGTAATGGTTCTTTTGGTGTAGATGATATGACTTTTGGCGGTAATACAGGAATTACGCAGTCGAGTATGCTGGGTCTTAATTTTGCAGATGAATGGTCTAAGAAATTTGAGCCAAGTGGCAGTTATTTTTATACAAATTCAAAAAATGAGAATAAAACCAGAAGTCGCACAGAAAATTTATTGCCTGCTGATTCAGAAACTGGCGCGAGCAATTCATTTATAACAGAATCTTCAGGATTTTCTACAACTAGAAACGACGGTCACAATCTGAATTTTGAATTTGAATATAAAATTGATTCAATGACAACACTTTCTGTTCGTCCAAGATTTAGTAGAAATACAACTATGGCAGATGATTTTTCAGAACGTTCTTCTACAAATGAATTGGGTTTGATCAATCAAAGTACAAGTTTGACAAAGAATGACAGAACTTCTGAAAACTTTCAGAATGATTTTTACCTGATGCGAAAATTTAAGAAAAAGGGAAGAAGCATGGGGTTGACATTTAATAATGCAAACAAGCAAAATGATGCAAACCAAATTAATAAATCAGAGACCTATTTCTTTCAAGATGATGAGATGCCAGATGATATCAGAAATCAGAGAGAATTAAACAACACAAAAGATAATACCTATTTTGCAAGATTAGGTTATCTAGAGCCGATTACAGATTCCTTGAGCTTAAATTTAAGACTTGGATATCACTGGAAAGATTTTAATACTAATAAATCTACATTTAATTATAATTCAGGAAACCAGCAATATAGTGATGTAAATTCCTTACTTTCTTATGATTTAACTTCTAGAACGAGAATATTTAACCCAACGGTTGGCTTTAATATTAGAAAGAAAAAAATTAGTTTGGGAATTTACGCTGGAACTCAAGTAATTGATTTTGAGAATAATTCGCTTTATTTGGGAGAAACGAATAGCGTTAATAAAAAATATATGCTTCCAACGGCAAATGGATGGATGAATTATAATATTTCAAAATCAAAATCGATTTATATGTATTACAATTTTGAAGTTACTCTGCCGACTGCAAGCCAGCTTCTTCCTGTGATTGACTTGTCAAATCCTTTGTCTCAAATTATGGGTAATCCAAATCTTGATCCGAAGAAAAATCACAATTTCTATATGAATTTTAATGACTATGATTATGGTTCAAAATCAGGATATTATATTTATGCAGGAGTAAATTTTGTTGAAAGTGAAATTGTTGCTTCTAGAGTTTTTGATCCCACAGATTTGATCAGCAGAATTACATATCAAAATATTGATGACATGGTGTATAGTTATGCGGGAATCAGCTGGAATAAAAGTGTCAAAAGGGAGGAAAATACATTTAGATTAGGCTTTGGCATTAATGGAAATTTCAATTCAAGCAAAGGACTTACAAATAATGCGCTATATCGTTCAGAAGCCTATTCTTTTGAGCCTTCTGCAAATTTTGGATGGGATTATGGTGAATTGCTTACCGTTGAACCTTCTTATTCTTACAACTGGAATTTGACTAATTTTTCAAATTATACGATTGATAAATCTTCCAATTTTACACATAATTTTAAAATACAGATTACAAGTCATTGGCCAAAGCATGTTGTATTCGGAAATGATTTTGGATACACTTACAATTCAAATATTTCTGACGGATTTAAAAAGGATTTCTTCTTGATGAATAGCAGTTTAGGATATAATTTCATGAATGATAAATTGCTTTTTAAAGTAAAAGTATATGATTTGTTAAATCAAAATCAAAGCGCAGTTAGAAATATTACGCCGACGGCAATCCAGGATATTGAAAATACTGTTTTAAAAAGATATGTTATGTTTTCATTGACTTACCAAATAGAAAAATTTGGTGGTAAGAAAAAAGAATAAGGATATTTTCAATAAAAAAGCTGGCAATTTAGCCAGCTTTTTTATATGCTCATTAAGAAACCGACTAAGTTTTCTTTTTTATTTAATCCTAGTTTTTTTCTTAATCGATATCTTGCCAATTCAACGCCGCCATTTGAAATATTCATTATTTCAGCAATTTCCTTTGTGGACATATTCATCAAAAGATAAGTGGATAAATCAAGCTCTCTTGGAGAAATCGTCGGATGCTTTTCTTTCAGTCTTTTCAAGAAATCGAAGTGAACATTTTTTATGTGTTTCTCTAAGTCTTTCCAGCTTTTATCGGCATTTACTTCTTTAATAATACTTTTGTTTAGTTTTGAAAATTGTGTCTTTGCAGATTCGTCAAGGTTATCGCTGTCAATATCTTTTAACTTGTGAATAATTCCATTTAAGACTTTGTTTTTCTTAACAACCTGAAGTGAATTGTTAACTAATTCTTTGTCTTTGACTAAGATTTTGATCTTCAGTTTTTCATTGTTGAGCCTTTCAATCTCTTTTTCGAGTTCAAATTGTTCCTGCCTGATTTTTGCCTCTTTTTCAAGATATAGTCTTCTTTGTTCTATCGTTTCATAGTATTTATTTTTGCGAATCTTCATTTTTGTTCTTTGCTTGATCATAAAAATTGTGGCAATAATTAAAAGAACATAAAATATATAAGCCAAAAAATGCCTGTAAAAAGGAGGCGATACATGAAAATTAAAATCAGTTTGATCAGATTCGATCCCAAAGCTATTTCTAACTTTTACTTTCATGGTATAATCACCTTCTTGTAAATTGGTGTACTCTTTAATCGGAATACTTGTCCAGCTGCTCCATTCTTCATCAAACCCTTCTAATTTATAAGAGAACAAAATGCTTTCCAGGTTTTCATATGCTGGTGAAGAAAACTTAAAAATCACACTATTTGATTTGTATGGAATTAAAATATCAGATTTTTTTGGCATGTTTCCAATTGTCAGAGTATCTCCTGGAAAAGAAAAACTTCGAATAAAAGCCTTTGGTTTTGAGATTTTTGTAAATAATTCAGAATCATAATGGGCAAGACCTTCGGTTAATCCGATGAAAATATTATTTGGATTTATAGTATTTACTGATTCATAATTCGAAACAAGATTTCCATTTAATCCAGAAAAAGGAGTTCGGACATTTACATATTCTCCACCGTCAATCTTTTTTAGCATTCCAATAGATTCTCCATAGGCATAACAAATATTTCCTGAATTATCCTCAAAACAATAACGTATTATAGGGATGTTTTTAAATAATGAACTCATGTTTGAGTCTTCAATAAAAGAATCATCATCATTTGAATATTTGAAAAACCGATTTTTAGTTTGAAAATATAATGTGTTTTGTAGCTTTTGGATACTTGCTATTCCCTGTAAAGATTTGTCTAAGCTTTCATATGTCTTGACATAATTAAATTTCTTTAAATCATTGCTAAAACGCATTTGATAGACAAATTGATCTTTTTTTAACCATACACTTTTAGACTCTACTTCAAATGTGCTGGCAGATTTTGAAAAACCTTCAATTTGATTTTTGTAAATCCAGCCATTTTCTGTTTTTTCAAAAGCCGCAAGGCCATTGTAATTTGATCCAATCATGAAATTAGCATTATTCGGAATTTTTTTAAAACCCCAATATCCTTTTGAATCTAAAGTTTTGACAACGCTATTTCCTTCTATTTGCAAGGCGCCCCTGTTGTGCGAACATAGAAGCTGGTTGTCAATTACCTGAAGGTTCCAGGCCTGGCCAGTAGTTCCTTTCACTAAAGTAAAAGAGTCTTCTTCAAAGGGAATATTCCAGCTATGGTAGAATACGCCTTGATTCGTTGCGACATACAGATTTTCTTTATAAATAGCTGATGCATAAACAGTGCTCAAATCATAACTAAATCCGAAATAAGTAAACGGAGAATTTTCGTTAACAAAAGCAATTCCGTTATCAAGACCAAGCCAAAGATTACTGTCTTTGTCTACATATGAATTTAAAACGGTATTGTTTTGAAGTCCTTTTTTGCGATTTATGTGCTGAATTATTCTCCCATTTTTGTCACAAATTGCAATTCCATCCAGTACAGAATTGATGACGATAAAATCTTTCTTGATTATTGTGGCGCCAAGACAACTATTTTTCTTTGTAAAAGTATTTGTTTCTGTTTCCCATGAGATAGTAGATCCTTTGCTGTAAAGAAATAATCCTTTATCTAAAGTCGCTATTAGCAGTTCGTCATTTGGCATGGGTAATATTCCCCAAATTTCAGTATTATTGAAAGTTTGAGTATTCTTTAATGCTGTAAAATTTCCATTAGAATAAGTTAAGATTCCTGAAGAAATATCCTGAATATATAATTTGTCTTTAACTAAAAATGAAAACTGAAATCGATTAGGAGCTTCAATGATTTTAAGCTTTTTATTCTTGTATACATAAATATTGGCAAAAGATTGAAAGATAATTTCGTTGTTTGTAATATGTATTTTCCATGTAAAATCAATCAATTTTCGATTATTTTCATTAATCATTTTTGATAAGGAAGTGTAGACAAGCTTTCCTTTATCGTCGGCATTAAAATATCCAAATTCGTTATATCCCCCTACATATATTTTTCCATCGTCAGCAATTTTTAAAGAACGGATGGAAGAAAAATTCGGCAAAACATATTTGTTCCAAGAGGTTCCATCAAATTGAAAAAGGCCTGAATTATTTGCAAAATATAAATTGCCATTTTTATCTTGGTCAATTCCCCAATTTTGAGTACCTCCATTATAATCTGTTTTTTTGTAATTTTTTATCTCGGGTAAGCCAATGTTTTTTACTTGTGATTGTAAAAATAAAGCTTGAAATAGCAACAGTATTGTAAATAATAATTTAACGTTTTTCATAAATCTGGACAGTGATTTTTTGTGATTTCCGCCACGTCAACACTTTCTATTATAGTTAAAATCAGATATTTTGTAAATTTTTATAAATGTAGTGTTTGTTTTTTTAAGTTAACGTTTTCGTAACATTTTATTTTAAATATTATTTATTTGATAATCAATTATTTAAAATTTATTTGATGTGTTTTTGTAGCGTAAAAAAAATATTATTGATGTGTTTTTGTAATGAATTTTAATTGTTAATACTGAAATTTTAGATTTAATATTGTGTCGAATTAATAATTAACTAACTAAAAAATTCAGAAATATGAAATTTAAAAAAATACTCTTTTTTTGTTTTTCCTTTATCTTTTTCTCGTTGTATGTACACGCACAGCAAGTTACAGTTCGGGGAACAATAGTTGATGAATCAGGTTTGCCACTTCCGGGAGTTTCAGTAACTACAAAAGGAACTACTTCAGGAACAATATCGGATTTTGATGGAAATTATTCGTTGGCAACTGATCAAAATGCAACTTTAGTATTTGCATATATTGGATATACAACTATTACACAACCAATAAATGGAAAATCGTTGCTTAATATTTCTCTGACAATTGATACCAAAAGTCTTGAAGAAGTTGTAGTAGTTGGTTATGGTACTCAAAAGAAGAGTGTTGTTACTGGTTCAATCACAAGTGTTAAAGCGAAGGATATTGAAAATTTACCAATTACAAGAATTGAACAAGCATTGCAAGGTAGAACTTCCGGTGTTATGATTACTGGAAACTCAGGACAGCCAGGCTCTAGTTCAACAATTCGCGTTCGTGGAACAACTTCATTTGGAAACAATGATCCGCTTTGGGTTGTAGACGGCGTAATAGTTGATGCTGGAGGTATTGGTTTTTTAAATCAATCAGATATTCAGTCAATTGAAGTTTTAAAAGATGCTGCTTCACAAGCCATTTATGGAACAAGAGCGGCGGCTGGAGTTATTCTTGTAACTACTAAAAAAGGGCAAGAAGGATCTCTTAAAATAAATTACAATGGTTATTCTGGCTTTTCTCGTCCAGCAAGAAAATTAGATCTTTTAAATGCAGAACAATATGCAACTTTAAGAAACGAATCATCTGTTGCTGGTGGTGGGTCAATTTTATTTCCTAATCCAGCTTCTTTGGGAAAAGGGACTGATTGGCAGGATGCAATTTTTAATGAAAGTGCGCAACGCCAAGGCCATGAAATAAGTTTAAGTGGTGGTAATGCAAAATCTACATTTTATGTTTCTTTTGGATTATTAGAACAAGAGGGAATTGTGGCTACTGCGATTTCAAAATACAATAGAAAAAATTTAAGAATCAATTCAACTCATAAAGTTAAAGACTGGATTACGATTGGCCAAACAGTTGGTTATTCACATGAGAAAAATCAAGGTCTAGGGAATACAAATAGCGAATATGGAGGCCCTTTAAGTTCTGCAATAAATCTTGATCCGACAACGCCTTTAATTGTTACAGATCCTGCTGTTATTGGAACATCTCCTTATAACGAAACTGGAATTATCAGAGACGATTTTGGAAATCCATATGGAATTTCAAGAAATGTGCAAAATGAAATCACAAATCCTTTGGCTTATATAAAAACTAGAGAAGGCAATTATGGATGGTCTGATAATTTTGTTGCAAATGCATTTGTTGAAATTGAGCCTATTACTGGATTAAAATTCAGAACAACTTTAGGGGGAAAATTGGCATATTGGGGTAGTGAAAGTTTCACGCCAGTTTACTATTTGAATGGCAATACAAAGACTATTCAAAATAACATCAATACATCAAATAACAGGGGTTTTGGATGGAATATTGAAAATACAGTTTCTTATTCTAAAAGTATTAGTAAACATAATTTTAATGTTTTGATCGGGCAAGGGTCTTATATTGATAATAATTCTAGAGGCACTAGCGTGACTTATTTTAACGTGCCTTACTTAAATTTTGATGATGCCGCTTTTCCGGGATCTCATCCCGAAAAAGATAAAAATTCTTCTGCCTACAGAGGTATTGAACATAGAATTATCTCTCTTTTTGGGCGTGTGAATTACGATTTCAATGAAAAATATCTTTTTACGGGAATCATAAGACGTGATGGTTCTTCAAGATTTGGAGGCAATAATAAATTTGGAGTCTTTCCTTCAATGTCTGCAGGATGGATAGTCACAAACGAAGAGTTTTGGAAAGAAAGCAAAGTCATAAATACTTTGAAAATTAGAGGAGGTTATGGAACTGTTGGTAGTGATGCAATTCCTGATTTTGCTTTTATTTCAACTGTTGGTCCAGGTAGAAATTATACCTATGGAAATTCTACGACGAGTGTAGTTGGATATAGTCCGAATCAACCATCAAATCCAGATTTACAATGGGAAGAAACTAGCCAAACCAATATTGGTTTTGAAATGAGGCTTTTTAATGATCTTACATTAACTGTAGATTGGTACAAAAAAGTAACAGATAATTTATTGCGCCAGCAAAGAATTCCAGATTATTTGGGAACCATTAGTGATCCCTATGTAAATATTGGAAAAATGGAAAACAGCGGTTTCGAAGTAGAATTAGGCTACAGTAAAAAAATAGGAGAAATTAATTTTTCTATTAGCGGAAATGCTACATATCTAAAAAATGAAGTAAAAGAACTTGGGCTTGTTGGTTTCCAAGACAGCGATGGGTTTCAAACTTTAGGATCAATTTTAAGAATCCAGCCAGGACACGCTTATAATGAATTCTATGGATATTCAACTGCAGGAATTTTTCAAAATCAAGCTGAAGTAGATGCTTATGTAAGTGAATCTGGAGTTCCTATTCAGCCCAATGCTGCACCCGGAGATTTTCGTTTCAAAGATTTAAATGGAGATGGAAAAATCGATCCAAGCGATAGAAGTTATATAGGGAATCCTACGCCAGATTGGACGTATGGTCTGACATTAAATATTGATTATAAAAATTTCAGTCTTTCCGTCTTAGGACAAGGTGTAGCAGGAAATCAAATTTTTCAAGGATTAAGAAGATTAGATATTGCTAATGCGAATTATCAAACGGCAGCATTAAACCGTTGGACAGGAGAAGGAACTTCTAATTCTTATCCTAGAATAGTAGATGGTGATCCAAATGGAAATTTCTCTAAATTCTCAGATTTTTATTTACAAGATGGAGATTATTTCAGAATCAAGATGGTACAATTAGGATATACGATACCAAAAGATATTCTCTCTAAAGCATATATCCAGAATTTGAGACTTTATGTAACCGGTGAAAATTTATTCACTTTTACAAAATACACAGGTTATGATCCAGAAATTGGAGGAGGAGCTTTAAGTATTGATCGAGGGCAATATCCGCAAGCGAAAAGTTTCATGTTTGGTGTTAATTTAGAATTTTAATAGTTAAAGATATTTATTATGAATTTGAAAGCAATTAAAAGAACAGTAATTTTATTCGCAGGTATTGCAGTATTGGCATCATGTGGGGAAGAATTTCTAGAAGTAGATGGAAATGGAACTTTTGTGGAAGATCAATATTATTCTAATGAAATGGAAGCTTTTGCTGGCCTTACAGCAGTCTATGATGTTCTCGGATGGGAAACATTCGTGGGGAGAATCGCAGGATTAAATTCGGCCTCAGATGATTTTTATGCTGGTGGTGGATCTTCAACAGATACAAATGAACTGCAAGTTTGGTCAAATTATACTCTAAATGCTACTAATGGACCTCAAGGAGAATTTTGGGCAAAAGGATATTCCGGAGTTTTTAGAGCAAATATTCTACTTGCCAAATTGCCAAATGTGCCAATGAGTCAAGCAAAAATTGATCGTTTTACAGCTGAAGCTAAAATGCTTAGAGCTTATTTTTATTTTGACTTGGTTCGATTATTCAATAGAATTCCGCTTATAACTGAACCAGTTTCAGCAGCTAATTATTATACGATTCCTCAAGTTGATCCTGAAGAGGTTTTTGCACAAATTGAAACTGATCTTACTGAAGCGATTCCTAATTTGCCAACAACTATTCCTGCAAGTTCTGAAGGAGGAAGAATGTCTCAAGCAGCTGCTAGGGCATTGCTAGGAAAAGTTTATTTATGGCAAAATAAGTTTGCTTTGGCAACAGAACAATTAATATTAGTAAATGGAAATCCTGGTGGAATAAGTCCTTACGGCAACAGACTTCTTGATGATTATTCAGAATTATGGGATGTAAATAATAAATTTAATTCAGAATCAATTTTAGAAATCACGCACACAAAAGGAGGAAACTGGGCGGCATGGGACAATGTTGCTGGGTCTGAAGGAAACATCCTGAATCAAATGGTTGGGCCAAGAAATTATCGCAGGCTTGATACAATTGCTGCTCCAGATTATGTGTCAGGATACAGCTTCAATCCTGTAACCGAAGATTTATTCAATGCATTCAGCAGCTCAGATCCAAGAAGAGAAGCCACGGTCCTTAACTTAAAGCAAATGGTTCTTGATAGCGTTGCAGAATATACTCCAGGTTATAAGGATACTGGCTATTTCTTGAAAAAATTTGCCGGTAGAGAAAGAAATCGCCACACTGGCGGCGGCGCATTTGAATTAAACTGGAATCAAAACACTTGTGAAATTAGACTTGCAGATACTTATTTAATGGAAGCTGAAGCAATTGTAAGAGGTGGAGGAGATCTTTCTAGAGCACAAGCACTTCTTGATGCCGTCAGAGGAAGAGCAAACATGCCTTTGATTCCTGCAACTGAAGAAAATATTTTTAATGAAAGAAGATTAGAATTAGCAGGAGAAGGCCACCGTTGGTATGATTTAGTAAGAACGGGAAGGGCAGCCACAGTTTTAGAAGGAAGAGGTTTTATTACAGGAACCCATGAAGTGCTTCCAATTCCTTTATTAGAACTTAGCAACACAATCATTATCCAAAATCCTAATTATTAATTTTTAAATAGAAAATAATGAAAACAACTATAAAAAAATGGTCATCTTTTTTCTTTATTACTGTTGCAATAGCCTTAACAACCGCTTGCCAGCCTGAAGAAACTGATTTAGGAAATGGATTGGAAAGCACAGCTGATGCGTCGTTTACAATAACATCGAGTACCACATCTGCAAATAGATTCAAGCTTGAAGCAAATAGCACAAATTATTTAAGCTCAAAATGGATTATTGACGGAGTTCCAAATGCAGGTTATTTAGGAATGCCAAAAGATATTTTTCTTCCAGACGCAGGAGACTATATAATTACGCATACTGTAATAGGAAAGGGAGGTGTTGCAACATCGGTTTCTAAAGATGTGAATATTTCAGTCTCAGATCCAATTGCGGGAAATCTAATTGTTGATGGCAAATTTTTGCAAGGTCAAGGTATTTGGCAGGTTTTAAATATTAGCCCTTCAGGAACAACCTGGACATTTAATACAGGCAGTGCTACAATCAATGGTGGTGGTGGAAATCAACAAGGTATTTTTCAACCTATTGAAGTAGTTGCTGGAAAAGAATATCAGGTTGATATGGCAGTTGCAGGATCTGGCGCAACTAATACTTGGTTTGAAGTTTATGTTTCTAAAGTGGTTCCGGTTCAAGGAAGAGATTTTTCTGGCTCAGAAGGTGACAAAAGAATATCTTTAAATACTTGGGCAGGCTGTGGAAATTCCCCATTTAATGGTAAATTATCAGAAATATCATGCTCGGGTTCAGGCAGCAGATTTCAATTTTCTGAAAGTGGAACGGTTTATCTTGTAGTAAAGGCTGGCGGTGATAATTTAGGTACTACTGGCATTACAATTAAAAACGTAGAGCTAAGAGGGGTTGTGCAATAAAAATTTTGTAAAATTGAGTTAGTTAAGATAGCCTGTGATCCTAATCGAATTGCAGGCTGTTTTTAAGTTTTAGCCATATATGATTAGCATGTAAATATAATAAAAATGAGAAAAAAAACCTTTAACGCTGTAGTTTTATTACTGTCTTTAACGGCATTCGGACAGCAAAACAATAAAAAAATTTCCACAGAAGGAAGAAAAATAAAAGTATACACAACAGCAGAAAATACTGATGCTAAATTAAAGCAAACCGACAATTTAGAATTCAAATCTTCAAAACAGCCTTTAGAAACTGAAGCTTCAATTTTTGTAAATCCAAGCAAAACTTTCCAAAGTTTTGTTGGAATTGGTGGCGCAATTACAGATGCCAGTGCTGAAGTTTTTTCAAAATTGCCCAATAATAAGCAGCAGGAATTTGTAAATGCCTATTATGATGCTGAAAAAGGAATCGGATATTCTTTGATTAGAACTACAATCCACAGCTCTGATTTTAGTAGCGGAAGTTATACTTACATTAAAGAAAATGACAAAGATTTAAAATCTTTCAATATCGATCACGATAAGAAATTCAGAATTCCTTTGATAAAAGAAGCGTTGAAAAAAGCAGGAAATATTCCTTTGTATGCAAGCCCTTGGAGTCCGCCAGCTTTTATGAAAGATACTAAAAATATGCTAAAAGGAGGAAAATTGCTTCCTGAATTCCAACAAAGCTGGGCTAATTATTATGCCAAATTCATTAGTTCTTATGAAAAAGAAGGCATGCCGATTTGGGGAATTACGGTTCAAAATGAGCCAATGGCTGTCCAAAAATGGGAATCTTGCATTTTTACGGCAGAAGAAGAAAGAGATTTCATAAAAAATTTTCTTGGACCAACAATGCAAAAGAATGGCTACGCCGACAAAAAAATCGTGGTTTGGGATCACAACAGAGATATGATGATGCAAAGAGCCAATGTGATTTATTCTGATCCTGAAGCTTCAAAATATGTTTGGGGAATGGGTTTCCACTGGTATGAAACTTGGAATGGCGGACAGCACATGTTCAATAATGTGAAAGCTGTAAACGAAGCTTATCCTGATAAAAAACTAATGTTTACTGAAGGTTGCATCGAAGTTTTTAAAGCTGAAAAATACCAATTCTGGGCAAACGCAGAAAAATACGGATTAAACATCATCAACGATTTCAATAACGGAACTGTTGCTTGGACTGACTGGAATATTCTTTTAGATGAAAAAGGAGGTCCAAATCACGTTGGAAATTTCTGTTTTTCACCAATCCACGGTGATACGACAACAGGCGAATTGATTTATACGCCTTCGTATTATTACATCGGGCATTTTTCAAAATTCATCCGTCCTGAAGCAAAAAGAGTGAGCACATCAGTAAGCAGAAGCCAGTTATTGAGTACGTCTTTCTTAAACAAAGATGGTAAAATGGTGACGGTTGTCATGAACCAAGGCGATAAAGAATTGAGATATAATTTGATTATCGATGAGACAAAAGCTGACGTTACGATTCCTGCACATGCCATCCAAACTTTAGTCTACTGATATGAAAAAGACACTATCATTACTTTTTGTATCTATTTCTTTTTCCATATTTGGACAAGGTTTTTTGCATAGAGACGGTCAAAAAATTGTAGACGGTTCAGGAAAAAATATCATTCTTCGAGGCTTGGGCATCGGTGGCTGGATGGTTCAGGAAGGCTATATGTTGAAAACTGATGGCTTTGCAGGAACTCAATTTAAGATCAAAAACAAAATTGAAGAATTGATCGGGACTGAAGCGACAAATGAATTCTATAAAGCTTATCTAAAAAACGGCATCACTAAAAGAGATATTGATTCGTTGGCGTCTTGGGGTTTTAACTCCGTAAGATTGCCGATGCATTATAATTTGTACACGCTTCCGATTGAAAAGGAAACGGTTTTAGACCAAAATACTTGGCTGGAAGAAGGTTTTAAAATGACCGACGACCTTTTGAAATGGTGCGAAGCCAATAAAATGTATTTGATTTTAGATCTTCATGCCGCACCCGGAGGTCAAGGAATGGATGCGAATATTTCTGATTATGATACGTCAAAACCTTCCCTCTGGGAAAGCGAGGCAAACAAGAAAAAGATGGTTGCGCTTTGGGTAAAATTAGCCGAAAGATATAAAGACAATCCGTGGATTGGCGGTTATGACATCATCAATGAACCAAATTGGAATTTCTCTGGAACCAATAAAAATGGCTGTGACGAAAAATTAAATGCACCTTTGAGAACATTGCAATTGGAAATTACAAAAGCAATCAGAACCGTAGATAAAAATCATTTGGTGATTATCGAAGGCAATTGTTGGGGAAATAATTACAGCGGCGTGTTTCCGCTTTGGGATGAAAATTTGGCGCTGAGTTTCCATAAATATTGGAATTACAATGATCAGGCTTCGATTCAAGATATTGTGAATTTGAGAAAAGAGCACAATGTTCCAATTTGGATGGGCGAAGGCGGTGAAAATTCAAATGTGTGGTTCACCGAATCCATTTCCCTTTTAGAGAAAAACAATATCGGTTGGGCTTTCTGGCCTATGAAAAAAGTGGAAAATATTGCAGGAGTTACGTCAGTTACAAAAAATGCAGACTATCAGAAACTTTTAGATTATTGGAAAAATGGCGGTACAAAACCAACTCCATCTTTCGCAAAAAAAGCATTGATGCAATTGGCAGAAAATTATAAAATGGATAAAGTTACTGTGAAGCCTGACGTAATTGACGCAATGTTCAGGCAAGTGCAGACAACCGAAACCAAGCCTTATAAAAACCATAATCTTCCTGCAAAAGTATTCGCGGTTCACTATGATTTGGGACAAAACGGATTTGCTTATAAAGACAATGACTTTGTAAATTATAAAACCGTAACCGGAAAATTTGATGCTTGGAACAAAGGCGACAAGATGCGAAATGACGGCGTTGATATTGAAGAATGCAAAGACAAATCAAATGTTGGTTTTGCTGTCGGATTTATTGAAGTAGGCGAGTGGCTGCAGTTTTCTGTCAATGCACAAGATACAAATTTCAATATAGATATCCGCTACGCAAATACTGGCGATACCGGAAAATTGACGATTGAAAATGAGTCAGGAAATGTTTTGGCTACAATCGAACTTCCAAAAACAGGAGGAAATGATATTTGGAAAACGGTAACTGTAAAAAATATTTCTTTGAAAAAAGGAAGCAACAAATTGAAAGTTAAGTTCAAAAAAGGCGGTTTCAGCCTGAATTATTTTGAATTCAAAATAGCCAAATAAGCATCAAAGGCAGTAGAAAGTTAAAGTTAGTGATTTATATTTTTTATTCTTTGTGACCCAACTCCGTTAGCAATAACGGAGTTTTTTTTTTGGAGTTATTAAAGTATAAAATCTGTGTCATCTGTAGGAATATGCGTTCGAAGATAATATGT